>Ga0182024_10000626_pt1 | contig 91881 bp, 91 predicted proteins | sample P32metaG_FD_120480 | JGI IMG/M metagenome (GOLD analysis project Ga0182024, IMG submission 120480) | Permafrost microbial communities from Stordalen Mire, Sweden - P3-2 metaG (Illumina Assembly) | ecosystem: Environmental > Terrestrial > Soil > Wetlands > Permafrost | place: Sweden: Stordalen... | reverse complement strand
CCTCGGAAGCGCGCCGGAATAATCGCCCCTGTTGTAGATTTGCAACGAGTAAGAGTGCTTAGCCCCGCCGTCCCAGCGGCACATAGAGCGCCGCGCGCCAAAGTGCGAATGGTTTGGCGATCAGGTGGCGCTCTACATGTTTGAACGAGAGCCTTTCTTATCCGGTTCGCATGATTCATTCGAACCGGGAAAGGCTCTAGCGAGGCGGCGCCGGCCGGCCGACGGTCATCAGGTAGTTCACCCGCGCATCGTCCGAGCGAGCCCAGCGGCCCTTCAACGGATTGAAGGCGACCCCGAACGGCCCCTCCACGGCGAGGCTCCCTCCGGAGAGATAGGCTCGCATCTCGCTTGGGGTGACGAACTTGCGCCAATCGTGTGTGCCCGCGGGGAGCCAGCGCAACAGATATTCAGCCCCGATCTTGGCCTGGGCCAGCGCCTTGAGGGTGCGGTTCAAGGTGGCGACGATCATCAATCCGCCCGGCGCCAAGAGGCGCGCGCAATCTCGCAGGAAGGCGCCTGGATCGGTCACGTGTTCTATGACTTCCATGTTGAGGATTAGGTCGAAGGGGGCTTCACCGGCCGCCAGCAGCGACTCGACGGTGGCGACGCGATAGTCGATGGCGAGGCCCTGGCCGACCGCGTGGGCGCTGGCCACGGCGATGTTGCGATCCGAGGCGTCCGCGCCAGTGACCGTGAACCCCAGACGCGCCATGGGCTCGCACAGGAGGCCGCCGCCACAGCCGATATCCAGCAGCCTAAGGCCTTCGAACGGCGCGCGCGAGGCGCCGTCCTTGCCGAACCTCGCCAGGGCCTGTTCGCGAATGAAGGCCAGACGAACCGGATTGAACCGATGCAAGGGGGCGAACTTGCCATAGGCGTCCCACCACTCCTCGGCGATGGCGGAGAACCGCGCCACATCGGCCGGGTCTGTGCTGGGCGGAGCGGACGCACGCGCTGTCATGGCGCCATTCCTACCCCGCGGCGCCGTCCTTGTCCCGCCCCCGAGGCGTCGCTAGAACCCGCCCTTCGCATGAGGAGGGCGGCGAGGCTTGTCCCGGCTGGTGATGAAATTCGGCGGCACCTCGATGGCCGACCCTGAACGCATTCGCCGCGTCGCCGCCTTGGTGGCCGTGGAGGTGGGATTGGGCAAGCGCGTGGCGGTGGTAGTGTCGGCCATGGCCGGCAAGACCAACGAACTGGTGGCCTGGACCGATGGCGCGGGCCCGGCGGCCGGCGGCCTGGATGAATCCGATGAGGAGTACGACGCCGTGGTCGCCTCGGGAGAACAGGTCACGGCGGGCCTGCTTTCCATGACGCTACGAAACATGGGAATAGCGGCCCGGTCGTGGATGGGCTGGCAGGTCCCCATCGTCACCGACGACGCACACGGGCGAGCGCGGATAGATGAAATACCGCCAGCCCGGCTCCTCGCCGCGCTGGAGGCCGGCGAGGTCGCGGTGATCGCGGGCTTTCAGGGCGTGACTCGCGATGGCCGCTTGACCACCCTGGGCCGAGGGGGCTCCGATACGACGGCCGTGGCCGTCGCGGCGACGTTGAAGGCGTCGTGCTGCGACATCTATACCGACGTCGATGGCGTCTACACCACCGACCCGCGAATCGAATCAAAGGCGCGCCGGCTGGCGGCGATCAGCTATGAGGAGATGCTCGAGATGGCGTCTCTGGGCGCCAAGGTTTTGCACACCCGCTCGGTGGAATTGGCCATGGCCCACGGCGTGCCTGTGCGGGTCCTGTCCAGCTTTGCCGCGGCGGACGGGGCGCGGAGCCAAGGGACCGTGGTCTGCGACGAGGAGGAAATCGTGGAAAAGCGCATTGTCAGCGGCGTGGCCTACAGTCGCGACGAGGCAAAGATCAGTCTCTTCGGGCTGCCCGACCATCCAGGCGTTTCCTCGGAACTCTTCGGCCGTCTGGCCGACGCGAACGTCAACGTCGATATGATCGTCCAAAGCCACGCCCGCGGCGAGGGCGCGGCGAACTTGGAATTCACGGTGAGCAAGCGCGACGCGGCCCGCGCCGTGGACCTCGTGCGCGCCGGCAGGGAGGCGATCGGGTTTGAGGATCTGGCGGTGAACGAGGACGTGGCGAAGGTGTCGGTGATAGGGGTAGGGATGCGCAGCCATGCGGGCGTCGCCAAGACGATGTTCGGCGCCCTGGCCGATAAGGGCGTCAATATCCAGGTAATCGCCACATCCGAGATCAAGATCAGTGTGCTGATCGATGCAGCGTACACGGAGCTGGCCGTGCGCGCGCTGCACGCGGCCTACGGGTTGGACCAAGTCTAGTCGCTTCCTCGCTCGTCGGGGCGGTTTGACGCGCAGGCGCAAAATCGCGCCGACCCTTTCGCCACGCCGCGCGGAGGGCGGAAAAGCTGCTATAGGCGCGCCACATCGACCCACGAGGAGTGGTCCAAAGAACTCTAATGCCGACGTCAGGCCTCGCCATACGCGGACCACGCAGCCTGCTTCGGCAGATTCGCGAGGCCATGGCCGGGTCTGGACCGACCCAGGCCAAGCTCGGCGAGGTCGCGCGGACCATCGCCGTTTCCATGGTCGCCGAGGTGTGTTCGATCTATCTGCGCCGGGCCACCGGCGAAATGGAACTGTTCGCCACCGAGGGTCTGGATCCGGGCGCCGTTCACGTCACCAGGCTCCGGCAGGGCGAGGGGTTGGTGGGCGAGATCATGCGCATCGGCAGGCCCCTGAACCTCTCCGACGCGCCGAGCCATCCCGCTTTCTCCTACCGCCCCGAAACGGGCGAGGATCCCTTCCATGCCTTCCTCGGCGTGCCACTCCTTCGGGGGGGGCGGGCGATCGGCGTGCTGGTGGTGCAAAACCGCACCAGCCGCGTCTATGCGGAAGACGAGGTCGAGGATCTGCAGATCATCGCCATGGTCCTGGCCGAAATGGTGGCGGCCGGCGATCTCTTATCGCGCGAGGAGCTCAAGGACGTAGAAATCGCGCCGCATCGGCCAGAGCGGCTGAAGGGCGCGAAATTCGCCGATGGACTGGCGTTGGGCGTGGCGGTTCTGCATGAAGCGCCGGTGGCGGCAGGTCGCCTGCTCTCCGAGGATGTCGCGGCCGAAGAGCTCCGACTCGCCGGCGCCATAGCCACGCTGCAAGCCCAGATCGACGCCATGCTCGAGGGTCACGAGACCATCCTGGGCGCTTCGTACGACGTGCTCGAAACCTATAGGATGCTGGCCCACAGCCGAAGCTGGAACCATTCGCTGCAGGAAGCGGTGCGTTCGGGCCTCACGGCCGAGGCCGCGGTGGAGCGTGCGCGATCCGAGCATCGGGCCGGGCTTGGCCAAGCCCGCGACCCTTATTTGCGCGAGCGCGTGCACGACCTCGAAGACCTCAACGACAGGCTTTTGCGCCACCTCACCGGCGACGGCGGAAAGGGCCGCAGTCTGCCCGACAACGCGGTTCTGATCGCCCGAAACATGGGGCCCGCCGACCTTCTGGAATACGATCGCGCGAAGCTTCGCGGCGTGTTGATGGAGGAAGGCTCGTCCGCCAGTCACGCGGCCATCGTCGCGCGCGCGCTCGACATACCCTGCGTGGGCCGCCTCGCGGGACTGCGCGACCGGGTGAGCGAAGGCGATCCGGTAATCGTCGACGCCGAAATCGGAGAGGCCTATCTGCGTCCGCGACCAGACGTGGTGAAGGCCGTCACCGCGCGCATCGGATTGCGGGCCGAAAGGCGGGCCGAGTTTGCTCGCCTGCGCGACACGCCGGCCTTCACCCGGGACGGCGCCAAGATCTCACTGCTGATGAACGCCGGTCTGGCCGTCGATCTCGATATCCTGGCGGAGACGGGCGCGGAGGGCATCGGCCTGTTTCGCACCGAATTCCAGTTCATGGTCTCCGAGGAACTGCCGCGTCTCAACGCTCAAGCGGCCCTGTACGCGCGCGTGCTGGAGGCGGCCGGCGACCTACCGGTGACCTTCCGCACACTGGACCTCGGCGGCGACAAGGTGCTGCCTTATCTGCAGGCGGAGCGCGAGGACAATCCTGCCCTCGGCTGGCGGGCGGTGCGCATGGGCCTGGATCGGCCGGGCCTGCTCCGCATGCAGCTTCGCGCCCTGATCGCCGCCGCGTCCGGTCGACCCCTGCAAGTGATGTTTCCGCTCGTCGCCAGCATTGAAGAGTTTCGCGCCGCCCGCGCGCTCGTCGATCGCGAGATCGCTTGGGTCCGTCGGCGCGGCCGGCCGGCGCCCTCGCGTCTGGAGGTGGGGGCCATGGTCGAGGCGCCGTCGCTGCTGTGGCATTTGGACGCCCTTCTCCCGGTGACCGACTTCGTGTCGGTAGGGACCAATGACCTCTTGCAGTACCTCTTCGCCGCGGATCGCGGCAACGCCCGGGTCTGTGATCGCTATGACCCGCTGTCGCCCCCCGCCCTGCGCGCCCTCAGCGCAATCTCGGAAGCTTGCGTGGAGACGGGCACGCCTGTCTCGGTGTGCGGGGAGATGGCCGGCCGCCCGTTGGAAGCCTTCGCTTTGGTGGCCCTAGACTTCGAGCGGCTTTCCATGCCGCCGGCCGGCATTGGACCTGTCAAGCAGATGGTGCTGTCCTGCGATAGGGAGGCGGCGAGGCGCGGTGTGGAGGGGTTGCTCAGAAGCGCCGCCGGATCGGTGCGCGGCGAGATCGAGGCCTTGGCCAGGAAGCTTTCCGTCGCCGTCTAGCCCATTGAATTCACGAAACTCCCCTGCTATCGAATGGTGGGCCGACGGGGCGCCTCAGGGCCCCAATTTGGTGTGTTAGAGGCCGCGCGCGGAGCGGCAAAGATTAGGGATATGAGTCGCCATGCCGTTGGACGCGGACGCGGTCGCGGACGTCCAGAGCCTTCCGCCGGCGAACGACCATCTCGCGCCGCTGCGTCCGACGAAGGTTATCTTGGCGCAAGGCGGCAACGTCGGCGCCGCGCTGCGCGAGGCGCGCGAGACGCTTGGCCTGGCCACGGAAGATGTCGCCCAGGCGACCCGCGTGCGAGCCGCCCATATTTCCGCCCTCGAGGCGTTCGACCTGGATGCTCTGCCGTCGCGCCCGTTCGCGGTGGGCTTTGTGCGCGCCTATGCTCGAGCTCTGGGTCTGGAGCCGGAGGCAGTGGTGACGCGGTTCCGGGCCGAAGCCCCGCAAACCGACGATCAGCTGCGTGCGCCCGCCGGTCTTCATCTCCAGAGCCCACGGCGATTCGGCGGGATTGCCATTCTGGTCGTCGTCTTGCTGGCCGCGGTGGTGACCTGGAACCTTGTTCGCCACGCGCGTGTCGCCCCCAATCTCGCCAAGGTAGTCGCGGTGCGCACGCCGGCCTCGCGAGCGCCGGCTATCGTGGAGCCGGCGCATCTGGGGGCGCCCCTTCCCGCCCCGGCGGAAGCCGCCTCGCCGCCAGCCTACGAGACGCCCGGCTTGGCGCCCGCCGGCCAGGGCGCGGCCGGCGCTCTGGCGCCCGACCAGGCGATCGGCAAGCCCTTCGTCCCCGCCGGGACCGTCTTTGGCGCCGCCGGGCCCGCGTCGGGCCTGATCCTGCAAGCCAGGACGCCGACCTCCCTCATCGTGCGGGGACAAGAAGGCGCGGTCTATTTCGCGCGCCAGCTGGCGTCGGGCGAAGCGTGGCGAGCCCCGGCCATGACCGGGCTGACCGCGGATGTCGGCAACCCCGCCGCGGTGGAGGTTTTTTGGGCCGGCGTATCCCGCGGAACGCTCACCGATCCCCAGACTCCCCTGGCGAAGTTGGGACAATAGAGACCCCGCGGCGGTGCCCGCCCGGCCGCCCGGCCCTATTTCGTCGCCGAGCCGCTTGGGGACGCACGCGTTTGGTCTTATGTTCGGCGACACAATGACCGTTCAAGACCACACCCGCCTGCGTCCGTGGCGATCGATCGACCGGCGCAAGTCGCGGCAAATCCATGTTGGCGCCGTGCCGGTGGGCGGCGATGCGCCGATCACCGTCCAATCGATGACCAACACCATCACCGGCGATGCGGCGGCGACCATCGCGCAGATCCGCCAGCTGGAAGAAGCCGGGGCCGACATCGTACGCGTTTCATGTCCCGATGAAGACGCCACGGCGGCCTTCAAGGCCATCGCCAAGGCCGCGCGGGCGCCCTTGGTCGCCGATATCCACTTCCACTACAAGCGGGGCATCGAGGCGGCCCAGGCCGGCGCCGCCTGCCTGCGGATCAACCCGGGCAATATAGGGGCGCCCTCTCGCGTGCGCGACGTCATTCAGGCGGCGCGCGACCACGGCTGCTCCATGCGCATCGGCGTCAACGCCGGCTCGTTGGAGCGCGAGCTTCTGGAGCGCTATGGCGAACCATGTCCCCAAGCCATGGTGGAGAGCGCCCTACGTCACGTTCGGATCCTGCAAGATCACGACTTCCACGAATTCAAGATCAGCGTGAAGGCCTCCGACGTGTTCATGACCGTCGCCGCCTATCAGATGCTGTCGGAGGTCGTTGACTGCCCCCTGCACCTGGGGATCACCGAGGCTGGCGCCTTGCGGTCTGGAACCATCAAGTCGTCGATCGGTCTGGGCGCGCTACTTTGGGCAGGGATCGGCGACACCATCCGCGTCTCTCTCGCCGCCGATCCGGTGGAGGAGATCAAGGCCGGCTTCGATATTCTCAAATCGCTGGGTCTGCGCCACCGCGGCGTCAACATCATCGCCTGCCCGTCGTGCGCTCGGCAGGGCTTCAACGTCATCGAGACGGTGAACGCGCTCGAGGAACGCCTCAAGCACATTTCCGCGCCCATGAGCCTTTCGATCATCGGCTGCGTGGTCAATGGTCCGGGGGAAGCCTTGATGACCGATCTGGGCTTCACCGGCGGTGGCGCGGGCTCGGGAATGGTCTATGTCGCCGGCAAGACCGACCACAAGATGGACAACGCCCACATGGTCGATCACATCGTCGACCTCGTGGAGGCGCGGGCGGCGGAGATCGAAGCGGCCGAGGCGGAGGCCGCGGCGGCCGAAGCGGTCAGCGTCAAGCCGCTGCAGGCCGCGGAATAGTCGCCGCGCCGCTCTTGCGCCTGACCGGATCGGCTGATTAGCTCAGCCTGCAAATTCACCGGAGAGATCCCAATGTCCGCCGACGGCAATTGGAAGACGACAGTCAATTCACCCATGGGTGTGCAGGAAGGCACGCTCAACATCACCACATCAGGCGCCACCTTCACCGGCAAGATGGAAGGCCGCATGGGGGCCCAGGACATTTCCGGAACGGTCGATGGCGCGAACCTCGCCTGGTCGGCCAAGATCACCTCGCCCTTTCCCATGACCCTTGACTTCACGGTCACGGTGGACGGCGACAACATGACCGGCAGTGTCAAGGCCGGCGCGTTCGGCTCCTCGCCGCTCACTGGCGTGCGGGTCTAAGAGCTTCATTGACCACCCTCGTCTCCGCGTGGACGCGGGCCAAAGAGCGGCTGGCGGCGGCGGGGGTGGAGGGTCCCGTGATCGACGCAAGGCTTCTGGTCGAGGCCGCGGCGGACGCTAGCCGGGCGGACATCATCGCCGACCCGCAGCGCGCGCTCACGGCGGAGCAAGCGCGCGCGCTGGAAGAGTATCTCGCCCGCCGCGAGCGACGCGAGCCGATCAGCCACATTCTGGGCGTCAAGGGTTTTTGGAAGATCATGTTGCGGGTGACGCCCGATGTGCTCACGCCGCGGTCCGACAGCGAGACCATTCTCGACGTGGTGCTGCCCAAGTTCGCGGCCGAGCGGCGGTTCTCGGTGCTCGACCTGGGTGTCGGATCGGGCGCGATTCTCCTGGCCATTCTCGCCGAGCGGCCCCACGCTATCGGTTTGGGCGTGGATGTCTCGGAAGCGGCTTTGGCGGTGGCGCGCGACAACGCGGCAAGGCTCGGCCTCGCCGACCGTGTCGCCCTGTTACGCGGAGATTGGACGAGCGGGCTGGCGGCCCAGAGTTTCGATCTGGCGATCTCAAATCCTCCCTACGTCGCGACCGGCGACCTGGCTTGCCTCGAACCGGAGGTTCGCGACCACGAGCCACGTCTGGCTCTCGACGGCGGCGCCGACGGCTTGACCGCCTATCGTGCGCTGGCGCCCCAGATGCTGCGCGTGCTGCGCCCCGGGGGCGACTTCGCCGTGGAGATCGGTGTCGGCCAGTCCGCCGCCGTCGAAGACCTGTTTCGCGATGCGGGCGCCCAGGACGTGCGGACGGCGCCGGATCTGACCGGTCGCGACCGCGTCGTCCATGGTGCCAAGAAAGCCCTTGGATAATGTTGCCGCGGAGGCTAGAGCAGAGATGTCTCTACCTAAGTCATCGGACAAAAGGGTCGCGGCGCTCGGTTCGGGTTGAACCGCGCGCAAGGTCCCGCCGATAGCGTGGTCGACGAATCCCTCGCGAACGCGTGCTTTGGCCTCAAGGGCGGAGACGGGGAACAAAACGTTACCCAGGCACCTTTACGGGCGAGCGAGCCCCCAGACACAGCACCGCGACCCCTCGGGGGTGTCACCGATCATCGGCGATGAGAGCGGCGCACAACAGGTCGACAGAACATGAGAGATTTCAAGGGTATGAAGCGTCAGCGTGGGCGCAGCCGGAACGGCGGCGGCAATAGCGGCGGAAAACCGCAGCACAACACCAACCGCGCTTTCGATTCCAACGGGCCCGAGGGTGTCAAGGTGCGGGGCGCCGCCCAGACCGTTTATGAGAAATATCAACAGCTGGCCCGCGACGCGCACACGGCCGGCGACCGCGTCCTGGCCGAAAACCATCTTCAGCACGCCGAACACTATTTTCGTGTCATGCGCGTCATGCAGCCTCAACGGCCCTTCGCTGAAATCATCGGGCGCGACCAGTTCGTGTCTGGCTACGACATGGACTTCGAGGACGAGACCGCGACCGGCGAGACGGCGGAGCCCGAGGCGGCGGCCGACGCCGGCGAATCGGGCGCCGAGCGCCAGGAGCGGTTAGAAAGTCGCCGCGATGAACGCCCGCGCGAGGACTATCGTCAGGGCGAACAGCGGCCTCGGGACGATCGGGCGCGAAACGACGCACCACGCGGCGAGCGCCCATTCAATGATCGCGGCGCCGGCGAGCGCGCGCAAGGCGGTCCCTCGCAAACCGATCGATTCCAAAGCGACCGCTCCGCCAGGCCTTACCGCGACGAACGGGCCGGCCAGAGCCGCGACGATCGCCCCCGCTTCGAGCGGTCGGAGCGGACCGAGCGCGACCCGCTGACGGTCGTGGAGCCGGAGGCGACCCCCCTGATCGCGCAACCCGCGCCCGGATCGACCCACATGCTGCGCGCCGACGATGGCGAGGTGAGCCATGCGCCCGCCTTTCTCCAGGTGCGACCTGTCGAACCGCGTGAGGAGGCCTCGAACGAAACCCGCCGGCCCCGTCGGCGCAGCGCCTCGCGCGCGTCGGAGACCTCTGACTCCCCCGCGCCAGTCACGGCGGACGAAGACTAGCGCGGCGCCGATTGGTCCTCGAGGATCTTCAGGAACTGAAAGCGGCGGCGCCGAGAGGCTGACGGCTCTGGCGGTCGGCGATTTTGCGCCAGTCCGGCCAGCGCCACGCGAAAGCCGGCTTGGCGGCCGGGATGCAGGCCTCGAGGCAATCGAGCAGAGTGTCGACCGGGCCGTCATTGAGGAAATGGTTGGCGCCCGCCACGCACTGAAAACGCATCGGGTGACGTGTTCGCACGCTGCTCGCCAGTTCGCGCGCGGCGTCCATGGGCGCGAAATCGTCCTGATCGCCGTGGATCACATATATCGGCGCGCGAATCCGGCCCATCGCCTCGCGCATGGCGGTCATCTGCGAGGGTTGCCGGCTGACCTCGATGACGGCGTTACGCAGGTCGCGGGGGATCAGGTTCAAAAATCGCGACCCGGTCCGGACGAGCCACTGGGCCGTGGGCCCCGATTGCCCCAGGTAGCTGGAGAGAAGCGCTATCGCGGCCACCCGGCCAGGCTGGGCCGCGGCCATCAAGGCAGCGATGGCGGCGCCATACGACTGGCCGACGAGCAGGATCTGTTGACCCGGCGTTGACGTCAACAGAGGGGACAAGGCGCTGGCCTGATCGTGGATATCCGTCACACACTCAGCCGGTTCGCTGCCGGCGAATCCGGGGCGATCCACCACGATCATCTCCCGATCCCGCGGCAGGGCGGCCAGCACCGGCGCCCAATATTCCGCCCAGGACGGCGAACCGGTCACGACCACGATCTTCCAGGGCGCAGGCGAGGCGCGCGGGGTGGTCAGAGCCGAAAGGCGCCAGCCCAGGCCGCCACCGGCGAAGAAGGTTACTCGGCGCACCACGGTGTCTGGATAGTCGGCGGACGTCGGCCGATGTTCCGTGCGGCCGCTGACAGCCGATTCCAGGCAGGCCCAACCGAGCGCCAAAATGCCCTTGGGTCTACTCTTGGCCATTCGCCCCTCTCCCAGAATCCGCATTCGCTCAAACTCCAACGCCGAACCGCGCCTTGGGTTCTCTTGCGCGTCACTGGCTGTGGATCGAAGCTGGATCCGGCGGTGTGAACCCTAGCTGAAAGGGGAGGACCCCCGCCCCCCGCGTGAGCGGGATCAGCCACTTGTGTGGCAATCGAGCAACACTTACATCCGGCCCAGCGTATCGCTTCTTTGGGGACCTCCATGAACATCGATCTCTATTCAGACCGAGCCAAACAGGCGATCCAGTCGGCGCAGTCCCTGGCCCTGGCCCGCCGCCATCAACACCTGGGCCCCGAACACCTCCTCGAGGTTCTGCTGGAGGAAAAGGATGGACTGAGCCGCGCTCTGATCCAGAGCGCGGGCGGACGGCCCGACGCCGCCGACCAGGCGGCCGAAGCCCTGCTCGCCAAAGCGCCCAAGGTCGAGGGCGGGGCGGGCCAACTCTACATGAAGCCCGAGATCGCCAGCGTGTTCGCCGCCGCCGAAGCCGGCGCCAAGGCGGCCGGCGACGCCTTCGTCACCACCGAACGCCTGCTCATCGCCCTGGCTAAGGAAGGCGGCGAGACGGCCAAGGCGTTGGGCGCCGCCGGCGTCACGGCCGCGGGCCTGGAAGAAGCGGCCAAGACCCTGCGCAAGGGGCGCACCGCCGACAGCGCATCGGCCGAAGAGGGCTACGACGCCCTCAAGCGGTACGCCCGCGACCTCACGCAGGCCGCTCGCGACGAAAAGCTCGATCCGGTCATCGGCCGCGATGAGGAGATTCGCCGCACCATTCAGGTGCTGGCCCGCCGCACCAAGAACAACCCGGTGCTGATCGGCGAACCCGGCGTCGGCAAGACCGCCATCGTCGAGGGACTGGCCCAGCGAATTGTCAATGGCGACGTGCCCGAGTCCTTGAAGGACAAGAAGCTCCTGGCCCTGGACATGGGTTCGCTGATCGCCGGCGCAAAATACCGCGGAGAATTCGAGGAACGGCTGAAGGCGGTGCTCAGCGAGGTCACAGCCGCCGAAGGCTCGATCATCCTCTTCATCGACGAAATGCACACCCTGGTCGGGGCCGGCAAGTCCGAAGGGGCCATGGACGCCTCCAACCTTCTGAAGCCCGCCCTGGCGCGCGGCGAGCTGCATTGCGTCGGCGCAACCACGCTCGATGAATACCGCAAGAACGTCGAGAAGGACGCCGCATTGGCGCGCCGGTTCCAGCCGGTGTTCGTGGGCGAGCCGACGGTGGAAGACACCGTCTCCATCCTCCGCGGCCTGAAGGAAAAGTACGAGACGCACCACGGCGTGCGCATTTTGGACGCCGCCATCGTCGCGGCCGCCACCTTGTCCCACCGCTACATCACCGACCGATTCCTACCCGACAAGGCCATCGATCTCATCGACGAGGCCGCTAGCCGCGTGCGCATGGCGGTGGATTCAAAGCCGGAGGAACTCGACGAGATCGACCGGCGCGCCGTTCAGCTCAAGATCGAGCGCGAAGCCCTGGCCAAGGAAACCGACACGGCCTCCAGGCAGCGGCTCGAGCACCTGAACGAGGAATTGGACGAACTGGAAACAACTTCCGCCGAAATGACCGCGCGCTGGCGGTCGGAAAAGGAGAAAGTCGGCCAAGCCGCGCAGGCTCGCGAGGCGCTCGAACGCCTTCGCGCCGAACTGGCGGCCGCCCAACGCCGCGGCGATCTGCAGCGCGCCTCCGAGATCGCCTACGGCGAAATCCCTCAGCTCGAAAAGCGGCTCGCCGACGAGGACCGGGAAGCCGACAAAGACGCCCTCACGCCCGAAGTGGTCGACGCCGAACAGATCGCTTCGGTGGTCTCGCGGTGGACCGGCGTGCCGGTGGAAAAGATGCTGGAGGGCGAGCGCGACAAGCTTCTGCGCATGGAGGACTCCCTACGTGACCGTGTCGTCGGCCAGGAGGAAGCGCTGGAGGCGGTCTCCGATGCGGTCCGCCGCGCCCGGGCGGGCCTCCAGGACGCCGGCCGCCCGATCGGTTCGTTTCTCTTCCTCGGCCCCACCGGCGTGGGCAAGACCGAACTCACCAAGGCGCTGGCGGAATTCCTGTTCGACGACGAGGCGGCGATCACCCGGCTGGACATGAGCGAGTACATGGAAAGACACTCGGTCAGCAGGATGATCGGCGCGCCCCCTGGCTATGTCGGCTATGACGAGGGAGGCGCCCTCACCGAAGCCGTGCGCCGGCGCCCCTATCAGGTCATCCTGTTCGATGAGGTGGAAAAGGCCCACCCGGATGTCTTCAACGTACTCCTCCAGGTGCTGGACGACGGCCGGCTGACCGATGGCCAGGGCCGCACGGTGGACTTCCGCAACACCTTGATCATCATGACGTCGAACCTCGGCTCGGAATTCCTCGCCGCCCAGGGCGAGGGCGACGAGACCGAGGCGGTGCGGCCGATGGTCATGGACGTGGTTCGCCGCCATTTCCGCCCCGAATTCCTGAACCGCATCGACGAGATCATCCTGTTCAAACGCCTGGGCCGCGAGCAGATGGACTCCATCGTCAAGATCCAGCTCAAGCGCGTCGACAAGCTGCTGGAGAGCCGTCGCATGGCCATCGCGCTGGACGGCGCCGCTCTGCATTGGCTGGGCGAACGCGGCTACGACCCGGTCTATGGGGCTAGGCCCTTGAAGCGCGTCATCCAAAAAGAGCTGATCGACCCCATCGCCAAGAAACTGCTGGCCGGAGAATTCACCGACGGATCGGTGATTCAGGTTGGGGCTGGCGAGGAGGGGCTGGAAATCGGCCGGGCGACGGTCAACTAGGCCAGGTGGCCGCAAACAAAACGCCCCGCGCCGGGGAGCGCGGGGCGAATGGTCTCTCTAGTCTTAGAGTCCGGCTCTAGCAGGCCCGGACGACGTATCGGCCGTAGTAGGGGCTCCACACCCGGCAAGCGCCGTAGGGGGAGTAGTAGCCCGGACCGTAGGCGTAGGCGCTGCCGATGGCCGCTCCTATCGCGAGGCCGGCGAAGGCCGGGCCCCATCCGTAGCCGTAGCCGTAGCGGTAAGGATAGCCGCCGCGCCAGCCACCCCAGCCACCGCGCCAACCACCGCCGCGCCAGCCACCGTCCCTGTCACCTCCCACGCGGGGGCCGCTGACCACACCGTGGCCGGCGCCGCTCACGCTGGTCGCCATGGCGTGTCCGCCACCCATGGCGCGGCCTTGCGCAGCGACCGGGGCCGCCGTCGCCAAAACCGAGCCGGCGACCGTAAGAGCCGCCACACTGACGTTCAGAATCTTGTTCATCGGAACCTCCAAATGTCCCATTCGCAGACATGGCGCTCACCAAGAGCGCCGACCGCCTCTTCTTCGAGGATTGATGGGACCTTGGACCCTGCCGCCTGAACCGGCCCTGAACGGCGCGCGGACCTATTGGTTCACATTAACCAGCACCCTTCCGCGCACCTTGCCCGCGACTATGGCCGCCCCCAGGCCCGGGACCTCGTCTAGCGTCGCGGCCACGGTCATGGCGTCGAGCTTGGCCATATCGAGGTCACGGGCGAGGCGGCGCCAGGCCCGTTCGCGGTCGGCTCTGGGGCGCATCACCGAATCGATACCGGCCAAGGTTACGTCCCGCAGAATAAACGGGGCCACCGATGCAGGCAGGTCCATGCCCTGGGCGAGGCCGCATGCGGCCGCGACGCCCCCGTAGCGCATCTGGGCGAGAACATTAGCCAGAGTGTGGCTGCCGACGGCGTCAATGGCCCCGGCCCACCTCTCGCGCTGCAGGGGGCGGCCCGCTGAAGCCAGATCGGCGCGGTCGATCACTTCCGCGGCGCCCAGGCCGGCGAGGTATTCGCCCTCGGTCGCGTTGCGGCCACTGGAAGCGACTACGCGATAGCCCAGCCTGGCCAAAAGAGCGATGGCGACGCCGCCGACACCGCCTCCGGCGCCGGTCACTAGCACTTCGCCTTTGTCGGGGCTGAGGCCCAGTCCCTCAAGGCTGAGAACCGCGAGCATGGCCGTGTAGCCGGCGGTGCCGATGGCCATGGCGTGAGCGTTGGAGATGGCGTTGGGGAGTTTGACCAGCCAGTCGCCCTTCACCCGCGCCTTCTGGGAAAAGCCGCCGTGATGGGTCTCGCCGACGCCCCAACCATTGAGCACCACGCGCTCGCCCGGGCTGAAATCGGGGTGGGACGAGCTTTCGACGGCGCCAGCGAAATCGATGCCCGGCGTCAGAGGCCACACGCGCACGACCGGCGACTTGCCGGTGAGGGCCAGACCGTCCTTGTAGTTCACCGTCGAGTAGTCCACCCGCACCGTGACATCGCCCGCCATCAGGTCGTCGTCGGAGAGCTCAAGGAAGCGCGTCTCCTGACCGGTTTCGGTCTTGAAGAGGCGGATGGCGCGGAAGGTGTCGGTCATGAGCGCCTAGGCCTCGTCACGGTTTGCGGGGACGAGTCCGTGGCGTTCGCCGCGCTTGCCGCGCAGAGCCAGATCCACGGTAAGCAACCTCCGCTGGCCCTCCACCCGCATCTCGGCGCCGGGCATGTATTTCATGGCCACGTAGTCGCCGAGAGAATCTTCCAACGCTCGGGTGAACCCCTGAGCGTCCTGGGCCTTGTTCATTTGGATCTTGGCCATGCGCAGGGCCTCCGGACTGTTTTCCGCCACCCGCCGCGCCCACGCGAAGGTCCCGCGCTCGAGATCGGCCGGCGCCAGGACACGGTTGACCAAGCCATGGTCGGCCGCCTCGCTCGCCGTGAGGAACCGGCTTTCGAACACCACCTCCTTGGCGCGCCGCACGCCGATGTCCCAGGGGATCGACATATATTCCACAAAGCCTGGCAGGAACTCGGCGTCGGCCGCGGCGAACACCACGTCCATGGCCGCCGCCAGCATCCAGCCGGCATAGATGCAATAGCCTTCCACCATGGCCACGGTGGGTTTTGGGAAGCCGCGCCACTTGAGCAGCAGATCCAGATTGTAACGCTTGAACTGGTCGTAGACTTGGATACCCGGTTGGGCGCCCAGAGCGGCGCGATAGGCAAGATCCTCCGGCGTTCCAAGATCGTGGCCAGTGGAGAACACCCCTCCCGCCCCGCGAACGATCACCACTCGCACCTTCTCGTCCGCCGCGGCGGCCTCGAAGGCGGCGTCGATCTCGTCGAGCATGCGGTAACTCTGAGCGTTGCGGTACGCGGGCCTGTCGAGAGTGATCACGCCGATGGGGCCGTCGACGGCGTAGAGTATGTCTTCGAAGCTCATGGAGGCGGCGCCGATCAGTGCGTCAGTTCAACGTCACCGACCGCCGCGCGCCCGTTGTCTCGACCCGGCGCATCACCGCGATCGGCTCGCCCTGCCCATCCACCGGCTTGGCCAGAGTGATCACGAACCAACCTCCATCGGGCAGATCGTCGAACGTGAAGCGATTGGCGCCGTCGCAGGTCGTCTTTTTGGCATAACTCGCATAGTCGCCGCTTGGAGCCGACGGCGTGCGGGCGCGGACAATCTCCAGGGGCACGGCGGCGTTGATCGGCGAGCCGTAGAGGATGATCATCCGCCGGCGGGTCCACGGGGTTTCCGGGGTGAGAATGACATCGCCGCCCTCGCAGGTGTAGCGGACCCCGCCGGGCCGGTAGGCCAGCGTTCCGGAGATCGATCCGTCTCCTGGAGCGGTGGACCAGGCAAAGTCGCGCGCCCGAAAGACACTGCCCGATCCAGGCACATAGACCGGCGCCGCCGGCGCGGGACCAGTCGGGCCCAACGGCTGCTCGGCGCAGGACGCCAGGACCGCGGCGCAAACGGCGATGGGGACGAGACGCTTCATGGCCACCAACCTACGGCGGACAGACGTCGCGGGCAACGGCGTAACGAACGCGAAGGCCGGCTCAAATCCTCTTGGCGGGGGCCGACTTACCGGCGATAACCGCCCCCAGCCGCCGGTCGGCGGCCAGGACAGCCTCGCAAAGGAGAACGGAAATATGAAGGCCGCTGTATTGCGCGAGGTGAGGACGCCCCTGCAGATCGAAGAGGTCCAGATCGGCAAGCCTGGACCGCATGAGGTGCTGATCCGCACCGCAGCCGCGGGCGTTTGTCACTCCGACCTGCATTTCATCGAGGGCTCATATCCTTATCCCTTGCCCGCCGTCCTGGGCCACGAAAGCGCTGGGGTCGTGGAACAGGTAGGATCGGAAGTGCGCACCGTGCAGGTGGGCGACCATGTCATCACCTGCCTGTCGGCCTTCTGCGGTCACTGCGAGTTTTGCCTGACCGGACATATGAGCCTGTGTGTCAGTCCAGAGACCAAGCGCGAGGCGTCCGACGAGCCGCGCCTTTCCCAGCAAGACGCGCCGCTGGAGCAATTTCTGAACCTGTCGTCCTTCGCCGAGCAGATGCTAATTCACGAACACGCCTGCGTCGCCATCCGCAAGGATATGCCCCTGGACCGCGCCGCGCTGATCGGCTGCGGGGTCCTCACCGGCGTGTGTTCGGTGTTCCACACCGCCAAGGTGCGCCCTGGCGAGAGTGTCGCGGTGATCGGCTGCGGCGGGGTCGGACTGGCGGCGATAAATGGCGCGGCCATCGCCGGGGCCAGCCGCATCATCGCCGTCGACTCCTCGCCGGCCAAGGACAATCTCGCCAGGCATTTCGGCGCCACGGATTTCGTCTGCGCCGCCGATGGCGATGCGGTGAAAACGGTGTTGGAGATGACCAAGGGCGGGGTGGATCACAGCTTCGAGGCCGTCGGACTTAAGAAGACCACCGAACAGGCCTTCGGCATGCTTCGCCGCGGCGGCACCGCCAACATCATCGGCATGATCCCGATTGGGCAAACCATCGAGATCCCGGGCTACGCCTTCCTGGGCGAGAAGAAGCTTCAGGGCTCGCTGATGGGCTCCAACCACTTTCCCGTGGATATGCCACGACTCGTGGACATGTATCTGGCCGGCAAGCTGAAGCTCGATGAAATGGTTTCGCGCCGCATCAAGCTGGAAGAGGTCAACGAAGCCTTCACCGAAATGAAGCGAGGAGAGATCGCCCGCTCGGTGATCGTGTTCGACGCGTAAAGCGCCCGCGGCGCTATAGCAGGGCCGGCGACTACTTTCCTGCTAAAGGCCGACACGCCGGGCGCCGACCAGCACCGTCGATCCGGCCATATCCCATCCCATCACGTCGGCCGGCATCGGCGGAAGGGGGATGGCGCCCATCGGCCAATGATCGAGATATTCGGCGTAGCGCATCTCGAGAACGCCTGGCCCCACCGGCTTGAAGGAGATCGCCAAGCCACCCCGCGCCGCCTGCCAGCGCAGGTGCGTCCACCGGCCGGGAGGATTGAGGATCCGCGTCGGCTTGCCGTTCACCCGCGCCTCGGCGACCGGAGTGTCGCAGCGGAGGTCGAGGCGGAGGGTCAGAAGGTCCCCGGACCAGGGCGCGCGCAAGGTGACGGTTCCGTCCGGGGCGCGTTCAACTTCGATCGCCGGTGGGATGAAGGGGACGGCGCGGGCCGGCGCGGCGGCGATCGGCCGCGAGAGGCCGGGCACGCGAAGCTGGCCAATCCTGCCGCCGTCGGCGGTCAGCACGCTGAGACTCCATGGACCGGGCGCCACTTGGCTGGCGCGCCAAGCCTTGCCGCTTTGCACACCCACGACATAGAGCGGTTCGGCGGCCTGAGGATAGCGGGCCGACCACGGACTAGTCAGGCGCATGAAGAGCGCGATCCCTAGGCCGGCCATGAGAGCCGCGGCCCCGGGAGCATAGGGCCGGCGCTCGGTGGGCGCCGGCCAGACCAGCGGCCAAAGCGCCAGGGCGGCCAGCCAGACGACAGCGGCCGGGACCTCGGGGACGTCGAGACCCTGCAGGACGCCGTGGAAAAGGCCCCCGAGCCAGCCGAGCGTGACCGCGACGACGACGAGGCCCAAGGCGGCGCCCACGCGGCCGAGAACCGCGCCCGCGCCGGTCAAAGCGCTCACCAAGGCGGTCGCGATCAGCGGCCAAACGATGACAAAGGCGATGGTCGGGAAGACCAGCTGCACGACGAGGGCGCCGGCCAGGGCGACGAGCAATAGGCCGGTCCACACGCCGGCAACGCCCGCTCGCCCCCGTGCGAGAAGCGCGCCGGTGAGCAGCACCACGCCCAGACCACTGAAGGCCATGGCGGCTTCAAACAGGGGGAAGCGGGCGAGGAGTGACCGCTGCTCGACGAAGCCGAACGCCGCGCCGGTGAGATTGCGGGTGAGAAACAGCGCCGCCGCCGCGCCAACCAGCAGCAGCAGGGTCGCCGCCGCGCCCTTCAGGGCGTCCGTCCAGGAAAACGCCCCGGCGCGGCGGGCGCGCCATGCGCCCACGCCAATGAGCGCGGCGGCGGCCGCGAGCGCCAGCCAGCCGCCCTCCGCCGGATAGGCTATCACCGCGAGGCCGAATACGTCGGCGTAGACCTTGTCCGGCGTCTTGGCAGGCAAGGACAGCGAAAAGGCCAGGGCCTTGGCGGTTCCCAAAACCTCGTCGCCCATATGCTGCACCGATCCCTTGTCGAGGGCCGCCACAGTGGAACTGGGCGAATGGTAGTCGAACTGCCGGCCGATGAAGGCGTAGTTGAAGCCGGCATATCCCCGCGCCTTGGCGATGGAGAAGTCGGTGTCGTTGGGCAGGAGCTTGTAGATAAACACCGACAATGAGGTGCTCGTCGGTCGCCGGGCCGTCTCACCGAACAGGTTGATGGCTCCCCCGTTCATCGCGCCGGTTTCGAACATGTTGGCTCGCCCGCCGCCACCGCGCGTCTCGAGGTTGAGGATGAAGCCGGCGTGGGCGGAAAGCGGATCGTCGGCGAAAAAGGCGTTGGCGCCCAACAGGCCCGGCTCCTCGCCGTCGGTGATGACCACCATCACGTCGCGCGCCGGAACGCCGGCGGCTTTGATCGCCCGGACGATCTCCAAGATCGTCGCGACGCTGGCGATGTCGTCGGCCGCGCCGGGAGAGCCGGGCACGCTGTCGTAGTGGGCCATCAGGGTCAGGGCGGGAAGGGCGTGGTCGCGCCCGGGAAGGAGGCCCACGATGTTGTCCACATCGGCGCCGGCCACATAGGTTTCCCCGCCGAACGTCTTGGCGCGATGGCTCTCGGCGGACTGGATGCGCGGCGAAAGACCCAGGGCGTTCATCCGCGCGATCAGATAGTCGCGCACCCTGGCGTTGGCGGCCGAACCGACTGGATGGGGGACCGGGGCCATGGCCGCGTCGTCGACCATCGCCCGTCCGGCGGAAAACGCCGCCGGCGGCGCATCGACGGCAAGGGGCTCTGGCGTCCGCGCGGCGAAATAGAAGAGGCCGAAGGCGACCGCCAGGCAGGCGAGGAGCGCGGTCAGTCTGGCCATCGGCGCTCCTTGGGTTTGCGACTAGGCCGCCGCCTTATCCTCCTGGGGGTCGCGCAGGACGTAGCCGCGGCCCCACACCGTCTCGATGTAGTGGTCGCGGGCGGCCGCTTTCAACTTCTTGCGCAGCTTGCAGATGAACACGTCGATGATCTTTAGTTCAGGCTCGTCCATGCCGCCGTAGAGATGATTGAGGAACATCTCCTTGGTGAGGGTCGTCCCCTTGCGCAGGGATAGGAGCTCCAGCATCTGATATTCCTTGCCGGTCAGATGCACCCGCAGGCCGTTCACCTCCACGGTCTTACCGTCGAGATTGACCGCGATTTCGCCGGTGCGGATCACCGACTGGGCGTGACCCTTTGAGCGGCGCACGACGGCATGGATCCGGGCCACCAGTTCGCCCTTGTGGAACGGCTTGGTCATGTAGTCGTCGGCGCCCCCGCCGAGGGTCTTGACCTTGGTGTCGATCTCCGCGCTGCCGGAAAGGATCATCACCGGCGTGTTGATCTTGGCCACGCGCAGATTGCGCAGGACATCCATGCCGCTCATGTCGGGCAGGTTCAGATCCAGCAAGATCAGGTCATAGTCATAGTTCTTGGCCAGATCGACGCCTTCCTCGCCGAGGTCGGTGGTGTAGACGTTGAATCCCTCTGATTTCAGCATGAGTTCGACGCCGCGCGCCACGGCGCGGTCGTCTTCGATCAACAGTACGCGCATCTCGTCACCCTCCAGGCCGGTCGGCGCCATCCCCAGCGGCGTTGGGCGGAACGCCCGTTTCGCGCCCCGTTCCCGCCTTCGCGAACTGATTTAGGCAAGCGAAATGGTTAACGTCCGGTAACGAATCGTTAAGCCGATTTGCGAATCGGCGCCAAGGAGGGGTCGGCGCGTCGCGGGCCCTGGCCGATGACTCTTTCGTGATCGGCGCCCCTCGGCTAAGTTGCGCGCCGACAAGGAGGCGCGCCGCGTGATCATCCTGAGATTGGTCGTCCAGACCGGGCTGTTGCTTCTGGCCATGGCGCTCGTCCTGTTGCTGGCGGCCGGAGACCCGGCTTGGCCGGCCGCCTGGGCCTTCCTTGTCGAAATGGGCCTGCTCAGCCTGTCGGTGGGGCTGTGGCTCGCCTGGCGTGACCCAGCGCTGTTGGCCGAGCGTCTGGCGTGGCCGAGCCAAGAGGGCCAGGCGCCCTGGGATCGACGATTCATGATCGGCGCCGGCGTGGCATTCTTCGTGTGGCTCGCTCTGATGGGCCTCGACGCCGGGCGATTTCGCTGGTCGCTCGCCCCGCCCTTTCTTCAGGGCGTCGGCGTGTTGCTGATCGCCTTTTCGGTCTGGGTGGGGTGGCGCATATTCATGGTCAACAGCTACGCCGCTCCGGTGGTAAAGATTCAGCCCGGCCAAAGCGTGATCACCACCGGCCCGTACGCCATCGTCCGCCACCCCATGTACGCCGGCGCCATCGCCTTTTTCGTCGGCGCGCCCCTAATGCTCGGCTCCTGGCTCGGCCTCGCCGTAACGCCCTTCCTGATCTGGGGCATGGGCGCGCGAGCGGTCGGCGAGGAGCGCATGCTACGCGCCGAGTTGCCCGGCTATGATGACTACGCCGCGCGGGTGCGCTACCGGTTCGTGCCCAGGCTCTGGTAGGAACTTTCCTCGCCTTCGGGACGCTCGAGCTCGGCCGAGCGCCGCAGCGCGGCCAGATCGTCGCCGATCCGGAAAATGGCCACGTAGAATTCGCACATCGCCCGCCAGATCAGGCCGGCCGCGCCAACCACCAGCAGCCCCACGATCAGAACCGGAATGGCCGCCAGTACGGCCGCCCAGCTTCCCTCGCGAAGCGCCACGCCGATCGCGGCGCCCACCACGGAGAAGGCGGCGATGACGATGACGCCCAATCCCGCCCAATAGACCAGATGGATCACTTGGCCGGTGATCAATCGGTCGAAGGTCAGAACCTCCCACATCCGGCCATGGCGAGCGCGTTCGCTCAACCTCGCCTTGCCTGGAGCCATGATCGACGATTCCCTTTAAGCAACCCCACAACGCCATTGATAGCATGGCTAGCAGCGCGCGCGTCTCGCCGCAATGGCGCGCGCCCGCCCGCGGCTAGCCGCGACAGCCAACCCCATCCCTCGCACGCGCGCCGGCGAGGGACTACATAGAGCGCCGCCAAGCCCTGGAACCCGCGATGCTCCTCAACGCCACCCGCCTCGACGACGGCCTCGCCGCCGCGCGCGCCGCGATCGGATTGCCCGACGGGGCAAGGGTGGTCGTGGCGATGTCCGGCGGTGTCGATTCCACCGTCGCCGCCGCCCTGTGCCAGCGGGCCGGCTACGAAGTGGTCGGCGTGACCCTGCAACTTTACGATCACGGCGCGGCGACGCGCCAAAAGGGCGCCTGCTGCGCGGGCCAGGACATCGCCGACGCTCGCTCGGCGGCCGACACCCTCGGCTTCCCGCACTATGTCCTCGACTATGAGGATCGTTTCCGCGCCGCCGTGATCGATGAATTCGCCGACGCCTATCTGCGCGGGGAGACGCCCATTCCCTGCGTGCGATGCAACCAGACGGTGAAGTTCCGCGACCTCTTGGAGGTCGCCCGCGACCTCGGGGCGCAGGCCCTGGTCACCGGCCACTACGTGCGGCGCGTGACGGGAAATGGACCGCCTCGGCTTTGCCGCCCCCGCGACGCAGGCCGCGACCAAAGCTATTTTTTGTTCGCCACGACAAGGCGCCAACTCGACTATCTGCGTTTTCCCTTGGGCGAATTGGACAAGCAGGATGTGCGGCGGGTCGCCGCCGCTCTGGGACTAGCCATAGCCGACAAGCCCGACAGCCAGGACATCTGTTTTGTGCCCGAGGGCCGCTACACCACGGTGATCGACAAATTGCGTCCCGGCGGGGCGCGAGGCGGCGCTATCGTCCATCTCGACGGCCGGCGCCTCGGCCGGCACGAGGGCGTGACGCGCTATACGGTCGGCCAAAGGCGGGGCTTGAATGTCGCGCTGGGCGATCCGTTGTTCGTCGTGCGCCTGGACCCCGAGCGGCGCGAGGTGATCGTCGGCCCCCGTGAGGCTCTGCTCACCGCCGCTCTCACGCTTCGGGAAGTGAACTGGCTTGGTGATGAAGATGCGATGGCGGGCGCGGCGATCGACGCCAAGCGCGTCCTGGCGCAAGTGCGCTCGACCCGGCCGCCGGCTCCCGCGCGGCTGGCGTTGGCCCTTGAGGGCCAGCCAGAGGTGGTGTTCGACACGCCCGAAGAGGCCGTCTCCCCTGGGCAGGCCTGCGTGCTTTATGACAACGCGGCGCCCGATCGGGTGCTGGGCGGGGGATTCATCGCCGCGACCGCGCCGGCCAGCTTTTGAGGAGCCTACCCATGTCCGCCGATCCCATCGTCATCGCCTCCTACGCCCGCACGCCCATGGGCGGCTTCCAGGGCGCCCTCGCCGGGGCCAGCGCCACCGAGCTGGGCGCCGCGGCGGTCCGCGCCGCGGTGAACCGCGCGGCCGTGGACTCCGAGGCGATCGATCAGATCTTGATGGGCTGCGTCCTGCCGGCGGGCCTGGGCCAGGCGCCGGCGCGCCAGGCGGCCTTGGGCGCGGGGCTGCCGACCTCGGTCCAGGCCAGCACGGTGAACAAGATGTGCGGCTCTGGAATGCAGGCGGCGATCATGGCCCATGACGCCCTGGCGGCCGGCTCGGCCCAGATCATCGTCGCCGGCGGCATGGAGAGCATGTCCAACGCCCCTTATTTGCTGGCCAAGCACCGCGCCGGCGCGCGCATCGGCCACGACCGGGTCATCGATTCCATGTACCTCGACGGCCTGGAGGACGCCTACCAACCGGGTAAGCTCATGGGCGCCTTCGCCGAGGAAACCGCCGCCGCCTATCAATTCACCCGCGCCGACATGGACGCCTACGCGGTCGAGAGCCTGCGCCGGGCTCGCCACGCCGTGCAGAGCGGCGCCTTCGCCCGCGAGATAGTCGCGGTGGAAATCACCGGTCGAAAGGGAACCGTCAGCATCGCCGAAGACGAACAGCCGCTGAAAGCCGACCCAGCCAAAATCCCGACCCTGAAAGCCGCTTTCGCCAAGGACGGGGCGATCACCGCCGCCAACGCCTCCTCGATCTCCGACGGCGCCGCGGCCCTCGTTTTGATGCGCGCCTCCACCGCCGAGCGCCTGGGCCTCCAGCCGGTGGCCCAGGTCGCCGGCCACGGCGCCCACGCCCATGAACCGGGGCTTTTCACCACCGCGCCGGTCCCGGCCATGGCCAGGGCGCTCGAGCGCGCCGGCTGGTCGGCCGACGAGGTCGACCTCTTCGAGGTCAACGAAGCCTTCGCGGTGGTCGCGATGATAGCCATGCGCGACCTGGCCATCCCGCACGAAAAGATCAACGTCAACGGCGGGGCCTGCGCCCTGGGTCACCCCATCGGGGCGTCCGGCGCGCGCATCCTGGCCACCCTGCTGGCGGCGCTGGAGGCGCGCAGCGAGAAGCGGGGCCTGGCCTCCCTATGCATCGGCGGCGGGGAGGCTGTGGCCATGGCCGTGGAGCGGTTTTAGGGCGGCTGTCCCGCCCGAGTGGCGCCGCGGGTGTCGCGACGCCGGCTAGGCGGCGCCGGCACGAAACCCTCTGACCGACAGGACGCCCGTGACCGCGAAAAAGAGCAGCGCTACCCCCGGCGTGATCGCGAAGGCCGTGCCGGATGGCGGCGTTGTCGGCGCCGGCGCGTGAAGCGCCGGTATCTTGTCAAAGGTCTGCACGACCAGGGCGAAGACGTTAAGTAGAGTCCCGTCACCGACCCGACCGCCTAGATCCGGCGCCACAACTCTAGCCCCCACCGCTGACCGCCGCGGCGGCCGCGCCGATCTTGTTGGTGTTGATCTTCATGCCGTTGCCCATGACCACGTCGCCGGGGATCATATCGGCTGGGCACGGACCAAGCCAGGTCGCGGCGATGTCGGTGATGTGGTGGCCGTTCATCGAGGCGAGGCTAGAGCCGCTGATGTCGCTTTCCGCATGGATGCGATAGGCGGTGGAGAGGTCGCCGGTAAGCGTGCCCTTCGATGTCGTCACGCCCGCCTGGCCCATGTCGCAGGTTGCAGCGAAGCTGTAGCCGCCGTCCAGCCCCCGGCTGACCGACCGCTGGGGACACGAACCCTTGCCCATCCGGCCGCCAAATAGCGACAGTGTGGTCTGGCTGGCCGCGTCGACGCACATGCGCACCTTGCCCATGAGACCGGGCGCGACGCCGTCCCGGGTCATGGTCTGCTCCCAAAGGCCGGCCTTGCGCGCCGGCGGTTGGCTGGACGCAAACGGAGACTGGCCCGTCGAGGCCGCCGGCGCGGCGGTCGCCGGATGGCCGCCGCTCTGCTTGCCGCAGGCGATCAGGGCCAACGTCGAGGCCAGCACAATGATCGTCCGCATGAGAACATCCTCCTCGCCGACGGCGAGCCTAATTCCAATTTCGCCGAAACGCCAAACAGCGCTATGCCAGCACCTTTCGGATAGACCAGCCTCGAGAGCCCTCATGATCGTTCCGCGCGATAACCTGGCCGCCCGCCGTTTCGAACTCGACGAGGCCGGCGAGACCGCCTTCGCCGACTATCGCCGCGCGCCGGGACGCCTGATCATCGACCATGTCGAAGCGCCCCAAGCTCTGCGGGGGACGGGGGCGGCGGGGCGGCTGATGGAGGGTGTCGCGGCCGAAGCCCGGCGTGATGGATTGCGGATAACGCCTCTCTGCGGCTACGCCGCCGCTTGGTTGAAGCGCCATCCAGAACACCGCGACCTGCTGGACTGAGGCGCGCGACGAACGCTGGAGGCGACCCTATGGTTGGATTGAGATCGGCGGCCTGGGCCGCGCTGGCGGCCTTCCTCGTCGCGGGCGCCGCTATGTCCGCCGAGCCGCCGCACGTGAAGGACAGCTCCTTCACCGAGCCCAACGGCGAGCGGGTCCTGCAGGAATCGATCGTCGTCGAGGCGCCGGCGGCGAGCGTCTGGAAGGCCTTTACCGACGAAGCGACGATCAGGGCCTGGAACGCGCCCTTGGTGCACATCGATCTGCGCAACGGCGGCGTGATCGAGGAGAGCGACGATCCGAAGGCCGCGCCCGGCGGCCCGCAGACCATTCGACATCGCATCATCGCCTATCTTCCCGAACGCCTGCTCATCCTGCGCAATCTCAGCGCTCCCCCGGGACTTCCGGGCGCTGATCTCTATCCGAATATCGTCCAGATCGTCAGCCTCGATCCCCTGAGCGACCGGCAGACCTTGGTGACCCTTTCCGGCGCCGGCTACGGGGCCGGCGCCGAGTACGACAAGCTCTATGCGTTTTTCCGACAGGACAATGCGGCCTATCTGGCCTCGCTCAAGGCGCTGTGCGAAACCGCTGCCGCCGCCGGTTCGACAGCGCCGCCGCGCTGAGGACCGGGGCGGCGCGCGGAAGGAAACGCGCCGCTCGGCCACACATTGACAAGCGGAGCCCTTGGAGCACGCCGGTGATACTGAAATCGACAGGTGCGTGCTGGCGGCTCGAGACCGCCGGGCGAGCGGCCTTCTTCCTCGACATGGCCGACTATTTCACGGCCGCCAAGGCCGCCATGCTCAGGGCCCGGCGTTCGATTCACCTGTTGAACTGGGCCTTTGAGGCCGACACCCTGTTCGATCCCCAGCCCGGATGCTCCGGCCCCGATTCCGATCGCTTCGGAACGTTCCTCAAGACCATGGCGGGCGGCAATCCGTCGCTCGACGTGCGCCTGCTGTGCTGGAAAGCGGCGTTGCCGGTGGCCGCGACGCAGAACTTCTTTCCGATCCGTGATCGCCGATGCTTCGAAGGCTCGGCGGTGAAATTTGTCCTCGACGGTAAGCTTCCGCTGGGCGCCTGCCATCATCAGAAGATGATCGTCATCGATGACGCGGTGGCGTTCTGCGGCGGCGGCGACATCGGGCGGGACCGTTGGGACACGCCTTTGCACCTCGACGACGATCCGAGGCGGGAGAAGACGCCATCGGATGGCAAGTCGTTCAACTCCCGCCACGAGGTCATGGCGCTGGTGGATGGGCCGCCGGCCATGGCCCTCGGCGATTTATTTCGCCAGCGCTGGCGGCGGGCGACCGGGGAGAGCCTCGCCGCGCCGCAAGTGGCGGCGCCCGATGCGTGGCCCCATTGTGTGACGCCCAATTTCCACCAGGTGAGCGTGGGCCTTTCCCGCACCGTGGGCGCCTGGCGCGAGTGGCCGCAGGTCAGTGAGGCAAGTGCGCTGAGCCTTGCCTCGATCGCCGCGTCCAAGCGCTGCATCTATCTGGAAAACCAGTATTTCACCTCTCCCATCGTGGCAGAGGCGCTGGCCGCCCGTCTCGAGGAACCGGACGGCCCCGAGGTGGTCATCATCTCCACTAAGCACTCGCCCAGCTGGTTCGACCAGATGACCATGGATCGAACCCGCTCGAACTTCATCAAGCGGTTGAAGGGCGCCGATGTTCACGGCCGATTCCATGCCTACAGCCCGGTGACCACGCTGGGTCGGATCATCATCGTTCACGCCAAGCTGGCGATCATCGACGATGTTCTCTTGCGGATAGGTTCGGCCAATATGAACAACCGTTCGGCCGGCTTCGACACCGAGTGCGATCTGTCGCTCGAAGCGGCGGGGGAGACCGGGGAGGCGTCAAGGTTCGAGATCGACGCTATCCGAACCCGTGCCCTGGCGCACTGGCTGGGTTGCTCGGTCGAGACGATGGCCGGCGCCATAGCAGCGCAAGGCGGTGTGGGCGCCGCCCTCGAGGCGTTGCGCCATTCCGGCCACAATCGCCTCTTGCCCATCGAGCCGGTGACCCTGGGTCCCGTGGCCACCTTCATAGCCACCTTCCATGTCGGCGATCCGGTGGAGCCGGCCGATTCCTTTCGACCTGCAAAGCGCCGCAGGGACCTGGACGCGGAAGTCACCGCCCTCGCCGCTCGCCTGAGGCGCTGATGCGAGCGTCACGAAAAGGGGGCCGCCCAGATAGGCGACCCCCTCTTGAATTCAGCAAATCGTTCGAGACTATATACTACGACGCGGGTGCGCTCATGGCGTTGGTAGCGGAGGCGTCGGCGGCCGCGTTCGTGGCGGTATTGGCCGCGGTTGTAGCGCTGTTCGCCGCGTTGGTGGCGTCGGTCGCCGCGGCGGAGGCGTCGGCGGCGGCGTTCGAGGCGTCGGCGGCCGCGGTGTTGGCGGGCTTTTGACAGGCGGCGACGGAAAGCGCGGCCACGGCGGCGCCGGCCACCAGCAGTTTGCGGAGAACTTCGGAAGTCATGATTGTGGATCCCTGTGGGTGAGGAGGCGAAGTCGGTACTCGCGAAAGCGGTAAACCCGACGGTCCCCAAAAGGTTCCCAAAGGGCCCATCACATCCGCCGACGCCGACGGTCGAAATAACGCCCGTCGGGCGCGGAATCAAGCTCTACGGGGACGCGGAGCGCCGGGCGATCGGGTGAAGACGCTTCGGGACGTGCGATACTGAGAAAGGGTCGAACCGCCAAGAAGCGAAGTTCAGGAAAATAGTCCTTCGGTCAGCCTCAAGGGCGCCGCCGGAGAGACGTCGACGCCTTGGCTCCTTGGCGTCTTGGAGGTTCAAACTCGACCAACCCCTTCACCCCATTGCCCTGCAGCGCTGGTCGCCTAGGGCTTGCGAAAGCGGAACACGAACTGATCGGTTTTTCCCCGGATCGAGGGATCGAAAACGATGGCGGTGTGCGGGTCGGCGCCGTTGCGCAGAACCTCGGATTGCCCGTCGAACTTGAAGCCGGCGCTTTCGATTTCCTGGCGAGCGATCGCCGGGTCGATCCGGTGAAGCTTGTCGGCCGTCGCCGTGGCGGGCGATCCGGCCAGGGCGACGTGATCGATCACCAGCAGGGTCCCGCCGGGTTTGAGGATCTTGAGCCACAGCTTGTCCAGGGCGAGAACGTCGGTGTTCACCGCGCTCAGATGCAGATCGTGATAATTCTGCGAGGTCCAGATGACATCCAGCGGCGGCAGGGCGCCCATGGCCGGCGCGGTGATCTGGATAACGCTGACGTTGGCGTAGGTCGGATCGGCGGCGAGAGTGGCGGCGGCCGGCTCGGCGAACTTGGATGCGGGGTCGGGGGCGGCGGCGTAGACGTGGCCGTTGGGCCCCACCGCGATGGAGAGCATGCGAGTGAAATAACCGCCCCCGGGCAGGATCTCCAAAACCTGGTCGCCCGGCTTGACCCCGGCGAACGCGAGCATTTCGGCGGGCTTGCGCGCCGCGTCGCGCGCCGTATCGGACGCCGGACGATGCCCGTCAGCCACCGCCGCGGCGATAGACGGCGCGGGAACGGGCGAGGCGGCGGCGTACCCGGCCAGGGCTGCGGCAATCACGGCGCCGGCAAGCGTCCTGGCGAGAAATGTGTGGCGCAAGGCGGCCTCCCTCTGGTGTCGCCCGCAACCTTCGCCGCAACCCCGCCGCCACGTCAAGAGCCGGCCGTCTTGTGTTTCGCGAGGCTCTCTTGTAGCGCGGGCATCCCGCCCGCCCAAGCTGGCCGTGGGAAAGGCGGGCCGAAAGCCCGCGCTACGAGGGATAATTCTTGATGCGTGCCGTCGCCCGCCTTCTCGCCCTCGCCATGGTCGCCTTCTTCAGCGTGGCGGCCGCGCCGGGCCCAGATGTGAAGGGGATGGACACGGCGGTGGCGCCGGGCGACGACTTCTTCGCCTACGCCAACGGCGGCTGGGTCAAGGCGACGGCGATCCCGCCCGACAAGAGTCGCTGGGGGGTCGGTGCGATCATGGCGCAACTGACCGACCAGCGGACCGCCGACCTGATCAAGGAGACGGCGCAGTCGAGCCCGCCGGCCGGCTCGGAGGCGCGCAAGATCGCCGACTACTACGGCGCCTTCATGGACGAGGCGGTGATCGAGGCGGCCGGGCTGAGCCCGCTGGAGCCGACGCTGGCCCGCATCGCCGCCATCGGCGACAAGGCGGCCCTGGCCACGGAACTGGGCGGCGAGCTGCGCGCCGACGTGGATATCCTGAACGCCACCAGCCTGCACACCGATCGCCTCTTTGGCCTGTGGGTGGCTCAGGACCTGGACGATCCCACCCGGTACGCGCCTTTCCTGGTCCAGGGCGGCCTGGGCATGCCCGACCGCGACTACTACCTCGATCCCTCGCAGCGCATGGAGGTGATCCGGACCGCCTACAAGGTGCACATCGCCAAGGTGTTGGCCCTGGCCGGGATAGCCGACCCCGAGGGCCGGGCGGCCGGCGTCTACGAACTCGAGCGCCGCATCGCCCTCGTCCACGTCAGCCGGGCCGACACCGAGGACGTGAGGAAGGGTGACAACCATTGGGCGCGGGGCGATTTCGCCGTCCGCGCGCCGGGCCTCGACTGGAGCGCCTACTTCGCCGCCGCGGGCCTTGGGGGCCAGGCGCGCTTCGTCGTCTGGCAGCCGGGCGCCGTCACCGGCATTGCCGCCCTGGCGGCCGACCAGCCGCTTTCGAGCTGGAAAAACTACCTGGCCTTCCACGCCATCGACCGCGCCTCGAGCGTACTTCCCAAGGCGTTCGTGGACGAGCAGTTCGCCTTCGACGGCCAGGTCCTCTCGGGGACGCCAGCCATCGATCCTCGCTGGCGCCGGGCGGTCGTCGCGACCAACGCGGCGCTCGGCGAAGCGGTCGGCAGGCTCTATGTGGCGCGATACTTCTCGCCGGACGCCAAGGCCAAGGTCCAGGAGCTGGTGGCCGGCCTGATCGCCGCCTTCAACCGGCGGATCGACGCCCTGGCATGGATGGCCCCGGAGACCAAAGTCGAGGCCAAGGCCAAGCTCGCCGCCTTGAAGGTGGGCGTCGGCTATCCCGACCGATGGCGCGACTACGGCGGCCTGGAGGTGATCGGCTGGGACGCGTTCGGCAATCGCGAGCGCGCCGGCCTCTTCGATTACCACCGCAACCTCGCCAAGCTCGGCGGCCCGGTGGATCGAGGCGAGTGGGTGATGACCCCCCAGACGGTGAACGCGGTCAATCTGCCGACCATGAACGCGCTCAACTTCCCCGCCGCCATCCTTCAGTCGCCCGATTTCGACCCCGCGGCGCCGGCGGCGATGAACTATGGCGCGATCGGCGCCACCATCGGCCATGAGATCAGCCACAGCTTCGACGACCAGGGGGCGCTCTTCGACGCCACGGGGCGCCTGCGCAACTGGTGGACAGCCGGCGATTTCGCCCACTTCCAGGCTTCCGCCGCCGCCCTGGCGCGCCAGTTCGACGCCTATCGGCCCTTCCCCGATATCGCCGTGAACGGGCGCCAGACCCTGAGCGAGAACATCGCCGACGTGGCGGGGCTCGCCGTCGCCTATGACGCCTATGTCCACTCTCTGGGAGGCCACCCGGCCCAGACCGTGGACGGCTTCACAGGCGAACAGCAGTTCTTCCTGGCCTTCGCCCTGAGCTGGCGCTCCAAGTCCCGCGAGGCGGCGCTGCGCCGCCAGATCCTCACCGACGGCCACGCCCCGGCCGAATACCGCGCCGACACGGCGCGCAACCTCGACGGCTGGTATGAAGCCTTCGATCCCAAGCCCGGGCAGCGGCTATACTTGGCGCCCGTCGACAGGGTGCGAATGTGGTGAGCGGCGGTCGTTCGACCCTTATCGAGGTCACGTCGAATGGCGTGGCCGGACGGTTCTGCTACGGCGTCCAATACTCGTAGAGGCGCCGCGCCTCGTGTTATCCTCCGCCCGGCACAGGAGCTTTCATGGCCTCGCCGACCCCGCCCCCCGATCCTCTCGCCGTACACTATCCGCGACCCATCGAGCGGTCGGCCGATCGGTGGGTGCATGTGGTCGGATTGACCGCCGGCGGTCTGGGCGCGGTCACCCTGCTTGGACTGTGCCTGGGTCTGGGACATCTGGGCCGGGCGGCGGCGATCGGCGTCTATGCAGGATGCCTCATCGCCATGCTGCTCGCGTCGGCGGCGTACAACCTAGCCAGCCCTCGGCGCCGGCCGTTGCTGCGCCGCCTCGACCACGCGGCCATCTTCCTGATGATCGCCGGCTCCTACACCCCGTTCACCACGCAGCGCCTGCATGGCGCCTGGGCCTGGGGGATGACGGGCGCCGTCTGGGTGCTGGCGCTCGCCGCCGCGGCCGGCAAGCTCTTCGCGCCGGGGCTCGGCAAGGGTTTCTGGGTGGCGCTTTATCTGGCCCTGGGATGGATCGTCGTCATCGCCGTCAAGCCCCTGCTGGCCGGCGTCTCCCTCGCCGCCCTCGCCCTGCTCGCCGCCGGGGGCCTGGTCTATTCCCTGGGGGTCATCGTCTATCTCAACAGGACCCTGCCCTTTCGCCGAGCGATCTGGCATGGCTTCGTGGTGGCGGCGGCCGCGACCCAGTACTGCGCCATCCTCACCGGCGTGGTGCTGCCGGCGGCGACCTGAACGGAGCTTCAAAGACCATGCGGCCGATCGTCCTGGCCATCGCCCTTGCGGCGACGAGCATCGCCCCGCCGAGCCTGGCTCGATCGCCGGCGCCTGCGGCCCCACCGATCGAGGGGCCATCCAAGATCTTCGACGCCGCCGATGTCTTCGCTCTGCAGGTCGCCGACGATCCGCAGATCCGGCCAGACGGTAGGCAGGTGGCCTATGTGCGCCGCGCCTATGACATCATGACCGACAAGGCAGCCAGGAGCCTGTGGCTGATCGATGTGGCCAGCGGGGCCCAGAGCCCCATCGTCGAGGGCCCCGCCGCCGGGACGCCGCGCTGGTCGCCGGACGGCGAGCGCCTCGCCTATGTCGCCCAGGCCGGCGAGGGTCCGCCGCAGCTCTATGTGCGGTGGATGGCCACCGGGGCCACCGCCAGGGTCGCGGCGCTCCCGCAGGCGCCCAGCGACATCGCCTGGTCGCCCGATGGGCGAAAGCTCGCCTTCGTCATGTTCGCGCCGGCGCAGGACCCCAAGCTGGGGGCGCCCGTGACCAAGCCGGAGGGCGCCAAATGGGCCGAGCCGCTCAAGGTCATCGAGGATGTGATCTACCGTGCCGACGGCGAGGGGTATCTGAAACCCGGCTACGACCACGTCTGGGTCGTCTCGGCCGACGGCGGCGCGCCGCGCCAGCTGACCTTCGGCCCCTTCGACGACGGCGGGCGCCTGGCCTGGTCGGCGGACGGCCGGTTCGTCCTGTTCAGCGGCAATCGCGCCGCCGATTGGCAGCGGGCGCCTCTGCAGGCGGACATTTTCCAGGTCGCGGCGGCTGACGGCGCCCTTACCCAGCTTACCCATTCGGTCGGGCCGGCCAGAGGGCCGGTCGCCTCGCCCGACGGCCGCCAGATCGCCTATGTGGGCTTCATCAACGCCCATCGGCCCAGCCAGGACGCCCGGCTTTACGTTGTGGACCGCGATGGCGGCGCGGCGCGATCCCTCACCGACGCCCTGGACCGACCGGTGGAGGCGGCCCGCTGGGCGGCCGACGGGCGCAGTCTCTTGGTTCAGTACGTCGATCGCGGCGTCGTCACCGTGGCGCGGGTCACGCTGGACGGGAAGGTCCACGACATCGTCCGGGGCCTGGCCGGCGACGGGCTCGACCGGCCCTATGCCGGCGGCGCCTTCTCGGCGGCCCGCGACGGGACGGTGGCCTTCGCGTTGGGCGGTGTCGACCATCCCGCCGACGTGGCGGTGAGCGCGCCGGGTGGGGCGCGGCGCCTGACCCGGCTCAATGACGACCTTCTGCAAGGCAAGACCCTGGCGGCGGTAACGCCCCTGGCCGCGGCCTCCTCGCACGACGGTCTGGGCATCGACGCCTGGATGGTTACGCCGCCCGGCTTCACCCCGACGCGGAAATATCCGATGATCCTGGAGATCCACGGCGGTCCCTACGCCAGCTACGGCGCGACCTGGTCGTCGGAGTATCAGCTCTACGCCGCCGCCGGCTTTGTGGTGGTCTACGCCAACCCGCGCGGCTCGACCTCCTATGGCCAGGCCTTCGCCGACGGTATCGCCTACAACTATCCAGGCTTCGACTACGACGATCTGATGAGCGTGGTGGACGCGGCGCTGGCCAAGGGGTTCGTCGATCCGGCCAATCTCTTCGTGACCGGAGGCTCGGGCGGCGGCCTGATGACCGCGTGGATCGTCGGCAAGACGACCCGCTTCCGCGCCGCCGCCTCGCAAAAGCCGGTGATCGACTGGGCTAGTTTCGCGCTCACCACCGACGCCTATACGCTGCTGGGTCCCTACTGGTTCGGCAAGCCGCCGTGGGAGAACGAGGAGGCCTATTGGCGCCATTCGCCCCTCTCGCTGGTCGGCGCGGTGAAAACCCCGACCCTGGTCCTGGTGGGCGAGGAAGACCATCGCACTCCGCCCAGCGAAGCCGAGCAGTTCTATCAGGCCCTGCAGCTGCGGGGGGTTCCCACCACCCTGATCCGCGTCCCCGGCGCGTCGCACGAGGCCTTCGCCGAACGCCCCTCGCAGCTCACCGCCGAAGTCGCCGCGATTCTCGCCTGGTTCGACCGCTACAAGGCGGCCGAGGCGCCCTGAAGGGGCTCATACAAACTTCACCTTGGCCTTGAAGCGGCGAACAAAGTCGGGCAGTCTCAAGCCGCTCACGATCGAACCGGCCAAGCGCCTTCCAGCCTGACATAGGCGCGTTGGAACGCTCGGGCGGCGAGGTCGTTATCGAGTTTGAGGCAGCTAGACCTCTAGGGAGACTTCCAAGATGAGTGGATTGAAAACCGTGCTCAAGACCGGGGCGCTCGGCGCCGTCGTGGCCATCGGCGCCCTCGCCGTGACCACCACGTCCGCTTCGGCCTATATCGCGTGCAATCGCTGGGGCGACTGCTGGCGCGTGCCCACCCGGGTAGCCTACCCGGCAACCATTGGCGTGCGTTGGTATCCGGACACCTGGGTTGGCTACAGGACGGGGCACTACCATTGGCAAGCCACCGTTCCCGCTGGCCGCGGCTACTATTATCGCGGCGGTTGGCGCCGCTGGTAGGCGGATCGATCCGCCGCCGCTGACGGGCTCACTTTCAGAGGCGGCGGACACGTCTTTGCGTCACATTGCGGAAATGCCGCCGTCCAGCTTCAGTTCGGCGCCGGTCATGAACTTGCTCTCCTCGGAGGCGAGATAGAGGACGGCGTTGGCTATGTCGGCGGGCTCGCCGATATGGCCCAGCGGCACCTGGCGGCCCAGCTTGGCCTCGGCCTCCTGCTTGCCGAACCTCTGCCGCAACGGATCGAGGATGGGCGTGTCGATGAAGGTCGGGTGGATCGAATTGGACCTGATGTCCAGACCCTGCTTGGCGCAGTGCAGGGCGATGCCCTTTGACAAGAGCCAGACCGCCGCCTTGGAGGCGTTGTAGACCGGCGAGTTGTGGGCTGCGATCAGGCCGGCGATCGAGGAAATATTGACGATCGATCCGGGCTGGTTGGCGCGCATGTATTTCAGCGCGTGCTTGGTGCCCAGGAACACCGAATCGACGTTGACGCTCATCACCAGCTTCCAGTCCTCGAGGGACAACTGCTCGATGTTGCCGCCGCGCGAGATGCCGGCGTTGTTGACCAGCACGGAAATGCCGCCCATGGCCGCGTCGGCCTCCTCCAAAGCGAAGGTCCACTGCGCCTCCTGCGTGACATCGAGGGGAAAGGCGAAGGCCGTTCCCTCGCCCCAGGCGGCGTCGATCCCGGCGGCGACGGCCGTGGCGCCTGCCAGATTTATGTCCGCGAGCGCCACCCTCGCGCCTTCCTCGGCGAGCCGCCCCGCCGCCGCCGCGCCCAGACCCTGGGCCGCGCCGGTGATGAAGGCCTTCTTGCCGGCCACGCGGGAGCCTCGGATCATCGTCATTTCAAGCCTTCCTTTTCGCCGTCAACGCGCGGCGGTTTCGGCCGCGGCGTCCATGAAGCGCGCCAGCTCCACGTCCAGTTCGGTGACGCCTTCGGCGTCGTGCGTGGCGAGGACCACTTCGACGCGGTTGTAGACATTGAACCACTCGGGGTGATGGTCGAGCTTCTCGGCCGCCAGGGCGACGCGGGTCATCCAGCCGAAGGCGGCGTTGAAGTCCTTGAAGCGGAAGGTCTTGCGGATGGCGTCGCGTCCCTCGGCCGCCGTCCAGCCGGGGAGTCCCGCCAGGGCGGCCGCGGCGCCGATCTTTTGAGAGCGATTCATGCCAGGTCCACGCTGATCTCAGGGAAGGTCAGATGGGTGGCGCGTTGCAGATCGGCCAGGGCCTGGGCCTCACTCACCACCTTGATCGCTTTCATGCCCAGCGCCGCGGCGGGCTTGCAGTTGACCCCGAGGTCGTCGAGATAGACACAGGCGCCCGCGGCGACATCGAGCAGTTCACACATCATCAGATAGATTCGCGGATCGGGCTTTCTCAAGCCCGCCTTGGAGCTTTCGATGACCGCGTCGAAAAGGTTCATGATGTCGCCGGCGCGCAAAGCGCCCTCCTGGGCGGCGCCTTGGGCGCTGGCCGCCATGACGGCGCCGTGACCCTGGGCCATGTTGTTGGTGATGCAGCCGACCTTGAAGCGGCGTTTGCACAGGCGAAGGGCCTCGACCATTTTCGGCCGCACCGCGCCCGACAACAGAGGCAGGACATCCGAGCCGCGCACCAGATGGCCGAGCGCGGCGGATTCGGTGGCAAAACGCGCGTCGAACCCCGCCGCGTCGATCTCGGCGCGCTCGAAGAGCGCCCAGGCGTTGGCGTCGGGACGGGTCGCGTTGACGGTGCGGATGAAGTCTTTGGGGAGACAGTGACGCGCCTCGTAGCGATTGAACGCTTCGAAGGGTGAGGTGGTGAAGACGCCGCCGAAGTCCCAGATCACCGCTTCGATGGCCACGCCGCCGCTCTCCTTAGGGGTGTCTGACGGTTCGGCGGCCAAGATGCCCGCACCAAGGGCGATTGTCGACGCCCGCGAGGGTCCTCTACAGTCGATCCCATGAGCGCCGCAACCGAACCGCCGCATCCGCGCGGAGAGATGATCGACATCGGCGCCGGCCGGCGGCTGCGCCTGGTTCGCGCCGGACCGGGCGACGGCGAAGGCCCGATCGCGCTCTTGGAGGCCGGGTCGTTCGGGTTTTCCGCCGACTGGGCGGTGGTGCAAGACAGGCTGGCGGCGAGGGGCGTGCGCTCCCTCGCCTACGACCGAGCCGGCCTCGGCTATTCGCAGCCGGGGCCCAGTCCCCGCGACGGCCTGGCCATCGCCGACGATCTGGAGGCCCTCCTCGCAGCGGCGGCGGAAGCCGGTCCGTTCATTCTCTGCGCCCACTCCATGGGCGGCCTGCATGTCCATCTCTTCGCGGCGCGAAACCCACGGGCGACAGCCGGGCTCGTGCTCGTGGACGCGGCGACGCCCGGTTCGATGGAGTCACGGCGGGTGAGCGCCGCGGTCGACCACTTCGGCCACGCCACGCGCCTGGCGGCCTGGGGCGCGCAGGCCGGCTTCTTCGGCCCGTTCGCGGACACGTTCCTGGGCGAGGCGATCGGCCTCGAGGGCCCCGCGGCGCTCGAGAAGCGCTGGGCCTTCGCCTCGGGGCGTCATAACCGCTGGGCGGCGGAGGAGGTGGGTGAATGGCCGGCCACGGCGCGCCAGGCGCGGGGAGCGGGCGAGCTGGATCCCAACTGGCCCGTGGCCGTGCTCCTGGCCGGTCCGCCGGACGAGCGCGCTTGGCTGAAGGCTCTATTGACCGCGCCTGCCCTGGCGTCGCGAAAGGGCTTGGTGGAGCATGCGCCGGCCGCCGATCACGCCAACCTGCTCGGCGTCCGCCACGCCGGCACGGTCGTGGGGGCCATCGCGTGGGTCAGGGCGGCGGCGATGGAGGGGGGGTAGCGCGGGGCGAATGGCGAAACGGCGAGCGCCGCCGACGGAGGAATTTCCAAATGGGCCCTACGCCCGGACGATCTTCTTCGGCGGAGGCAGAAGGCCTTCGCGCTGAGCGCGCTTGCGGGCCAGCTTGCGGGCGCGGCGGACCGCTTCGGCCTTTTGCCGAGCGCGCTTTTCGGAGGGCTTTTCGTAGTGCACGTGCCGCTTCATTTCGCGGAACGAGCCTTCCCGCTGCATCTTCTTCTTCAGGGCCTTGAGCGCCTGATCGACGTTGTTGTCGCGGACGAATATCTGAACCACCGGCGCTCCTAATCGCTTCCCGTTACAGGCCACGGGACAACGCTTCCGGAAGGAAGACCCCTCCGGACCAAGGCGCGGCTGTTATCAGAGCGTCCCTTCTTTGTCCATGGCGGCGATAAGTGTAGGAACGGCGCATGAGCGATGAGCCCGACTGGGCCGACGAAACCGAAGCGCGTCTGCTGACCGCGGCGCTGCCGCTTGTCCCGCGCCTGGGCTGGACGAGCCGGCTGGTCGCCGCCGCGGCGCGCGAGGTCGGGCTGTCGGCGGCGGAGGGGGAACTGCTCCTGCCCCATGGCCCGCGCGATCTGGCCGCGCTGCTGGCCCGGCGCCATGACCGGCGCGCCCTGGAAGCTCTGGCCGACATGGACCCCAGCGCGCTCAAGGTGCGCGAGCGCATCCGCCAAGGCGTGCTGGCCCGTTGCGAGGTCGCCATGGAGGACGAGGCGGCGGTGCGCCGGTGGGCGGGGTTCCTCGCCCTTCCGGCCAACATGCCGCTGGGCCTGCGCCTGGCGTGGGCCAGCGCCGACAGTCTGTGGCGCTGGGCGGGCGATACGGCCACCGACGAGAACCACTACTCCAAGCGCGCCCTCCTGGCCGAGATCCTGATCTCGACCCTGGCTATCCGCCTGGCGTCCGGGGCCAACGCCGCCGCCGACCACCTGGGCGGGCGGATCGACGCGGTGATGGCCTTCGAGCGCTGGAAGGCCGGCCTCAAACCATCGCAAACAGCGGCGCGGGTGGCCGGCGCGCTGGGACGGATGCGCTACGGGAGGGCGTGAGGCCGTCTTGCCTACGCCGGCCGCCAGTTGCCGTGGAAGCCGAAGGGAACGCGCCTGGGCATCGCGGCGGTGGCGATGGGTCCGGCCGGAATGTCCTGGGCGTCGAAAACGACGAAGTCGCTGCGGTCTTCGTTTCCCCGATAGATCAACGAGATAATCCAGCCGTCTCCCTCCGACGCGCCCGCGTGGCGAGGGATGAAGATCGGCTCGCCGGCGCCGTCGCCTGCGGCCAGATGGTAGGTGGCGCGCTTGCCGGTGGCGAGGTCGATGTGGGCCAGGGCGTCGAAACCCAGTCGCTCGTCCCGCCGCGATCGGGCGGCGAACCAGCCGTGGCGATAGGAGAGGCCGGCGCGGCGCTCGTCGAAGCGGGGGAATTCGCCGGCGAGGTCGTCGAGCGGCTCGCGCCTCACCTGGTTGGTCGTGTCGGCAAGGTCGAAGGTCCAGCGAACCAGGCGCGCGCCGTTGTCCTTGTTGCGTGATCCATCGACGTTGGGAAAAAGCGGCGCGGTTTCGTACTCCATCACGTCGGCGAAGATTTTGTCGCCCTCTTCCCAGGCGTTCATGGGGTGGAAGACGTAGCAGGCCCGCGTTTCGAACCAGCGGATTGTCTCCACCGAAGCATCGCGCGCCATGACGCCGACGAAGGCGCCTTTTTGTGGCTCCCAGGCATAGGCCGGACCGCCGGTCATCGCCCGCTCCAGGCTGCCGGTGAGCGGCAGGATCGGGAAGAGGGCGTGGCGTTTGGTCACCAGGAAGTCGTGGACCATGCTCGAGTAGGGGGCTTCGAAGTCGTCGCGCCGCATGACCTGGCCCGCCGCGTCGGTGACGCCGTAGGAGACGGTGGCATTGAGCGGCGCCTCGCCGGTGGAATAGCCGAACCAGACCATCTTGCCGGTTTCCGGATCGATCTTGGGGTGGGCGGTGACCCGCCCGCGGTACTGATCGACATAGCCGCGCGATTCCAGGCTCGCCGGGTTCAGTTCAAAGGGCTTGTGGCCCTCTTCCAACGCCAGCAGTCGCCCTGCGTGCCAGACGATGTTGGTGTTGGCGACCCCGCTGTCGCATCCCAGGACGGACGGGTCGGTGGTCAAGGGATTGCCGAACAGGCCGAACAGTTTCCGTCCGGCGGCGTTCTCGGCGCGCCATTTGGGCGTTCGCACATAGCGGTTGCGGTAGCGGACCTTGCCGTCCTCGACGAAGAAACCGTGGATCATCCCATCGCCGCCGAACCAGTGATAGTCGCTTCCCGGATCGACCTGGGGATTCGGTCCGTTGCGGTAGAAGGCCCCCGCGAGGCCGGCCGGAATCTCGCCCGCCACCGGCAGGTCGAAATCCTCCTCGGCGTGGATCGGCGCGAAATTGCCGGTGAGATAGGGGTTGATGGGTTGCGATCCGTCCATGGCTTCCTCCCGAAAGGACGTTAAGTATTACGTTGTAAATTTATGGCGTAAGCTGTAGACCGGCGCAAGCGAAAATTTCGTGAAGGCGCGTCACTTGCCCAAAAACCTTTCCGATCGAGACATCGCCGATTTTCGCGAACGCCTTTGCGACGCCGCCGAACGCCTGTTCGCGGAACACGGAACCGAAGCGGTGACCATCCGCCAGCTGGCCGCCGCCATCGGGGTCAGTCCCATGACGCCCTACCGCTATTTCAAGGACAAGGACGCCATCCTCGCCGCGGTGCGCGCCCGCGGGTTTGATCGCCACGCCGACGCGCTGGAGCGCGCCTACCGCGAGACTGCCGTCGAGGATCGACCGGAGGCGATCGGGGCCGCCTACGTTCGCTTCGCACTGGAAAATCCCGAGGCCTACAAGCTGATGTTCGACATTCGTCAGGCCAATGAAGGCGCCTATCCCGACCTGGCGCGAGCCGGCGAACGGTCGCGGCGGACCATGACCCGGCATCTTCGCGACCTGATCGCGGCCGGGCGGCTGGAAGGCGATCCCGACTTCATCGGCCACTTGTTCTGGGCCGCTCTGCACGGCCCGCTGATGCTGCAGTTCTCCGGCATGCTGCCGGCCAAATACGACGCGCGCACGCTGATAGACGCCCTGACGGCCGCGGTGGGCAAAGCCACTTTGGATCCTGCTCCGCGCAGCGGGGGAGGGGAAGCGCGACTGCGAAGCAGAGGCGCGAAGCAGCCAATCGGTGGAGGGGGCGAGTGAGCAACGCGCGTTGCGGCCGCCGCCCCCTTACCGTGTTTCCCGGTGCTTCCCCCGCTCGCGGGGAAGCTTGGGTATTCGATCCATTGACACCTCTTGGGCGCCGGCTCTTCACTTAGAGCGAAGGAGCAGCCCATGAACCGCCTGGCGAAGGACCCTGACACGGACGCCAACGGATCGACCTTGCGAGAACCGGCCCCCGGATTCGAGCCTGCGAATCACCTCGAACGCCTCCGGCGCGACGGCTACACCGTCGTGGAAAACTACATGGACGAGGGGCGCCTCGCCGCCTTCCGGACCGCCTTGGCGCCCTATCTCGACACGCATCGGGGCCGCAACCCGTTCGAGGGGAAGACGACCGAGCGGGTTTATACCCTGGTGGCGCGCGGCAAGGTGTTCGAGGACATCGCCGCCGATGCGCGGCTCCTGGCGCTGCTCGACGCCTTCCTGCGTCCCGGCTATCTGCTCAGCGCCAGTCACGCCATCTGCATCTACCCTGGCGAGGTCGCCCAGGCACTGCACAGCGATGACAGCTTCTATCCGATCGCGCGCCCGCGCCCGGCGATCGGCATGAGCGTCATCGGCGCGGTCGACGCCTTCACCGCGCAAAACGGCGCCACGGTGATAATCCCCGGCAGCCACACCTGGGGGACCGACGAGGTGACCGCTCTGCGCGAGGCTCTCCAGGCGGGCCGCCGCCATCCGCTGATGGAGGGGATGTTCAGCCTGGAGATGCCGGCCGGCGCAATCGCCCTCTTTCAGGGGACCTTGATCCACGGCGCCGGCGCCAACGTAAGCGACGCCCCACGCCTGGCCTTCACCAACCAGTATTGCCAGCCCTGGTGCCGCACCCAGGAGAACTTCTACCTCGGCGTCCCGCGCGAGATGGTCAGCGCGATGTCGCCGCGGCTGCAGAGTCTGCTCGGCTACGAGATCATGCCGCCGTTCATGGGCCAGGTGACCGCGTCGCACCCTAAGAAGACCCTGGAAGACGGCTGGACGCCCCCCGTGGTGCGCCAGACCCGCGGCGCGGTTACCGCTTAGGGGCGCCGCATTCCCGCTCCACGCCCAGGCGAATGGGCTAAACTCACGCCGTGAACCGGGGCATGTGGAAGCGAGTCGCGGCCTACGGCGTGGCCCTAGCGGCGGGGGCGCTGGCGCTCCAGTGGCTGGATTACGACCGGTTGGCGCGATCGCGCCCGGGCGAGATCTACGCCGCCCTGATCGCCGCGGCGTTCCTGGCGCTGGGCGTCTTCCTTGGCATGCGGGTGTTCGCCGCGCCCAAGCCGGCGCCGTTCGACGGCAATCCGAACGCGGTCGCCTCGCTCGGCATCAGCCCGCGTGAGCTGGTGGTGCTCAAGGAACTGGCCGCCGGCCGCTCCAATAAGGAGATCGCCCGCAGGCTGGAGGTCTCGCCCAACACGGTGAAGACCCACGTCGCCCGCCTTTATGAGAAACTGGGCGCGGAGCGGCGGACCGACGCCGTCAACCGGGCGCGAGAGCTTGGGATTATCGGTTGATGCGCCGCCGGAACCGGTGATTCTCGCCCAATCACCCGTTTGGGCGATTGATTTCCACCGTTGCGGCAGGCTCGATCAAGCCCCAATCTGACCAAAACGGTAGGCCTGAAATGCTTCGATACATCTTGATCTACGGCGCTATCGCGGGAGCCATCGTCGGCGTGCCGCTGTCCGCCCTGACGCTCACCATGAGCGGCCAGGCGATGATGCACTACGGCATGCTGGTCGGCTACCTGACCATGCTGATTGCCCTCAGCGCGGTATTCCTCGCCATCAAACGCCACCGCGACGTCGACCTCGGCGGGGTGATCAAGTTCTGGCCTGCCCTGGCGCTGGGCCTTGGTGTCAGTGTCGTCGCGGGGGTGATCTATGTGATCGCGTGGGAGGCCTCGTGCGCCATCGCCCACGCCGATTTTGCCGGCGCCTACGCCCGGGCCATGATCGCCCAGCAGGAGGCGAAGGGCGTCTCGGGCGCGGCGCTGGAGCGGTTCAGGGCCGAGATGGAGCAATTCAAGGTCCAATATGCCAACCCGCTCTATCGCTGGCCGATGACCTTCGCCGAGATCTTCCCGGTGGGCGTGATCGTCTCGCTGGTCTCGGCGGGGCTGCTTCGCAACAGCCGCTTCATGCCGGCGCGCTAGGGGCAGACGTGTACTCATGAAGGCCGCGCCGAGTCTGGTAGCACTGCAAAACAGCCTTCGGCCATTCCCGAAGGTGTGGGAAAGGCTAAAACCAGTCCCTGGCTTTCGCAGCCAGAATGAAACGCTGGAAAAGACTTCTTAGGAGGGTGTTATGGCCGTATCCGGCATTGGTGGCGTGTTCTTTCGCGCCGAAGATCCTGACGCGCTGCTTCAATGGTATCGAATCCATTTTGGAGTCACTATGGAGGGCTACGAGCCTTGGCGACAGGCGGCTGGTCCCACGGTGTTCATGCCATTCGCCAGCAACACCGATCATTGGCCAGACAATAAGCAGTGGATGATCAACTTCCGGGTCACGGACCTGGACGAGCTTTTGTCCAAGCTACGGCAGGCCGATATAGAAGTAGAGACAAACCCCGCTTGGGACACACCTGAGACAGGCCGTTTCGCCCGCATCCAGGATCCTGAAGGTAATCCGGTCGAGCTATGGGAGCCGCCGGTCGAATAAGATTCGTCCCCGGTGAGCGCCCATAACGGCGTTTCCCAGCGTCTGCTTTCCGCCGCTTCGGGTTGGGCGGTGATCGGCCTGATCAGGCTTGACCGCCGCCGGGGCAGGCGCACACACCTCCCCGGACATTCCGCGGAGAGGCCCGATGCCCGACAACAAGCCGTTCAGCGTCGATTGGAGCGAGGCGTCGGTGGGCGCGGTGCTGGACCAGGTGCGCCGCTATCCATGGCCGCCGGCGCCGGATGTCCCGGACGGCTGGGCCTACGGCTGCGACGGAGGGTTCCTGAAGGACCTGTGCGCCTATTGGCTGGACGGCTTCGATTGGCGCGCCGCGGTCGCCGATCTCAACCGGTTCGCGCAGTACACCGCCCGCGTCGAGGACTTCGACCTGCATTTTGTTCACGTGGTCGGCGAGGCTGGCGGCAAGCGCCCCCTGCTGCTCAGCCACGGCTGGCCGGGCAGTCACTACGAGTTCTGGGCTTGCATCGAAAAGCTCGCGTGGCCGTCGCGCCATGGCGGCGAGGCGGCTGACGCCTTTGATCTGGTGATCCCGTCCCTCCCGGGCTTCGGCTTCTCCTCCAAGCCGGCCAGGCCGTTCGGTCAGCGCGCCACCGCGCGCCTGTTCAACGGCCTGATGACCGGTGTCCTGGGCTATGACCGCTACCTGGCCCAGGGCGGCGATTGGGGCGCGCTGGTGACCTCGTGCCTGGGCTTCGATCATGCCGCCCACGTCCAGGCCATTCACCTCAACATGATCGGATTTCGCCCCGCCGGCGGACCGCAAGGCCCCGAGGAGACCGCCTGGATCACCCGTCAGAACGCCATGATGGATATGCTCGGGGCCTATTTCCGGCTCCAGGCGTCCAAGCCCCAGTCCCTGGCCTGGCTCGGGGCCGGCAATCCGGTGGGCCAGGCGGCGTGGATCGTCGAGCGGTTCCATGACTGGTGCGATAGGCGCGCGGCCCCGTTCGAGAAGGTGTTCACCCGCGACCAGCTGCTCACCAATGTGATGATCTACGTGATGACCGGGAGCTTCACCACCGGGGCCTGGTATTACCGCGCCCTGATCGAGGAGGGGGGCGTGGTGCTCAAAGAGGGCGAACGCTGCGAGGTTCCCACCGCCTTCGCCAACTTTCCCGGCGAGACGCTCTACACCGCGCCGCCCAGATCGTGGGCTGGGCGGGCTTACAACATCACCCGCTGGACCGACGCCCCGCGCGGCGGCCATTTCGCGGCCATGGAAGAGCCCGATCTTTTCGTGGACGACGTGCGCGCCTGGGCCCGGGGCGTGGCGCAGCTTGAGGGAGACTAAGAGTCATGACCACCCGAACCGGCGGATGCCTCTGCGGGGCGATCCGCTATGAGCTCACCGCCGAGCCGATCTTCCAGGTCGCCTGCCACTGCCGCGCCTGCCAGTACGTCTCCGGCGGATCGCCGACCCTGGCGATGATCGCGCCCAAGGCGGCGCTGCGGATCACCCAGGGCGAGCCGCGCACCTACTGGTCCAAAGCCGAGAGCGGCGCGAAGGTCGGGCGAAGTTTCTGCGCGGCGTGTGGCACGCCGCTCTTCTTTCAGCCCGCCGCCAATGACGACATCGCGGTGATCAAGGTCGGCGGACTGGACGATCCCTCGGACTTCAAGGTTCAGGCCGATATCTGGATGAACACGGCCCAGCCCTGGCACGCCCCGCACGAGGGCGCGGCGCAGATGCCGGGCAATCCCGGCGGATAGGGCCTCTTGATGACCCGCTACGATTTCGCCTCGGACAACGTCGCCGGGGCCATGCCCGAGGTGATGGAGGCTCTGACCCGCTGCAACGGCGGGTCCGCGGCCAGCTACGGCGATGACGCGATCTCGAACCGCGCCGCCGACCTCATACGCGAACTCCTCGACGCCGACGCCGAAGTGCGCTTCGTGGCCTCGGGCACGGCGGCCAACGCCCTTACGCTCGCCGCCCTGGCGGCGCCGCACGAGGCGGTGATCGCCCACGAACACGCCCACATCGCCGTCGACGAGACCGGGGCGCCGGGCTTCTTCGGATCGGGCATGGGGATCGTCGCGCTGGCGGGCGGCTCGGGGCGGATCGATCCGGCGGCGCTGGCGGCCACGCTCGGCCGGCCAGACGAGGCCCACCGCCAGTCGCCCGCCGCCCTCTGCCTCACCAACGCCACCGAGTACGGCGCCGTCTATGGTAAGGGCGATCTCGAGACCCTGATCGCGCCGGCCAAGGCGAGGGGTCTGAAGGTCCATCTCGACGGCGCGCGCCTGGCCAACGCGGTCGCCGCGGGCTTCGATCCCAGATGCGTCGCGCGCCTCGGCGTCGATGTTCTGGTCCTGGGCGGGACCAAGGCCGGGGCGACGCCCACCGAGGCCATCGTCCTCTTCGACAAGACCCTTGGCCGGCGCATCGGCGCGCGTCTCAAGCACGCCGGCCAGCTCGTCTCCAAGACCCGCTTCCTGGCCGCCCCGTGGATCGGCATGCTGGAGAGCGGCGCCTGGGCGCGCCGCGCCACCCACGCCAACGCCATGGCCGCGCGTCTGGCCGCCGCGGCGCCGTTCGAGCTCGTCCATCCCGCCCAGACCAACGCGGTGTTCGTCGCCATGGACGAGGACGCCCAGGCGCGGCTCGAGAAGGCCGGCTGGTTCGTCTACCCCTTCATCGACGGATCGGTGCGCTTCATGTGCTCCTGGGCGACCACGCCGGCCGCCGTCGACGAACTCGCCGTGGCGCTGAAAGCCGTGGCCTGAAGGCCAGGCCATCTGGGCTCGCGGCGCAAGCAGCCGGAACACCGCGCCATGGTCCACTCCCGCTCCGGCGCCTCGCTAGTGGAGTAGAGAGTTCACGATCTGACTACCTCGCGCGCCCGCCTCTGGCCGGGTCCTCGCGCCGAGGGGCCGCCAAGGCGCGTCAGCCGCACGAAGCGCATGTCCGGGACAAGGTCGAGCGGCCTCATGGAAAGTCCGGCCAGGCGAACGGTGACGTCGAAGGTCTCGCGCTCCTCGGGTGTGGAGCGCTGCACGCCGAAGCGGTCGGCGTCGATGACGGCGCTATCAAAGCGGGCGATCTCGGCGAGCATGGCCCGCTGCTGTTTCTCGTTCCAGCCGAACACCATGTTGGTGATGACCACCACGCTGGTCGCCTGGGGCGCCGGCGAGGGTTCGACCGGAAACTTGGCCTCGACGAAATCGAGATTGCCGAGCTCTCCGCCAATGGCGCCGGCCGCCCGGCTCTGTATTTCACGACCGATGCCGATGCGGCGAGTGTCCAGATCCACGGCGACCATGCGCCGGCCGGCGGCGGCGAGCACCAGCGACAAGGCGCCCACGCCGGCGGCGATCTCCAGGATCGTCATGCTCGGGTCGATGTTATCCAGGAGCCAGCGGGCGACCGCCAGATCATAGGCCTGCACGAGCCGGCCGCCTCCCACGATCTGGGCGTAGAAGGCCCCTGCCCCCGAGCCCTCCACCCCATCGCGCGCGATCGCCTCGTTCAGCGTCTCCACGCCGACGCGGTCGACCAGGGCGACCGCGTCATCCAGGGCGAGCGGCTCGGCGCGAACCGACGGCTTGGCCGTCGCAGTGATCGCCGGCGTTGGCGTCGCGGCCAGAGACGGCGCGGGCAGAGACGGCGTGGGCAGAGACGGCGTGGGCAGAGACGGCGCGGTCCGCGGCGTCTTGGCCTGAAAGAAGAAGCGGCCGACGCCCGCATCCGTGATTGGCTCGCAAACGGCGTAGTGGCGCCCAAACAGTTCGCGCACCTTGGCCGCCTCGGCCGCGTCGCGGGTGCGGGTGAAAAAGCGCTCCACGTCGAAGACGACCGAGGCGTAGCGCGTGCCCGTCGCATCGACGATGGCTTCGAGATCGGCCAAAGAAGTTCCGCTCGTAACGTCCGTGGCCACGGCCGTGACGCCGGCGCAGTCAAGTTCACCCAGCACTTGCGGAATCGCCGCGTCCTTGAAGTTCAACCGGCCGGGGACCCAGGGGACCTCCTTACCCAACTCGGCGCGGATGGCGCTTGCGGTGGCGAGCCGACGGGCATCGGCATCGATGGCCAGAACGTCGAATCCAGCCACGGCCAAAAGCAGGGCGAGAGATCCAAAACCGGTGCCGAATTCGTGGATGCGGGCGCCGTCGGGCAGACTTTGCGCCAGGCTTCGCGCCACGGCCAGCTCGTAGGGGTGAATCAGGGTGTTGCGATCGAAGAGATCCAGGTAGTATTCGTAGGCTCCCGACTCCGTCGCGCCCAGTTCCGCTAGCCTCTTGCCGACAACCGACTGGCTGGTCGAGACCACGAGATGGGCGAAAGCCTCCAGTCTCTCCAGCGGCGTCATGGCGTTGACCACCGCCTGGGACGTCTGGTGTCGGCGTATGGTGTTGTCGTCGGAGGCGATGTCGGTCGAGCCGCTGTATTTGGCGCCGGTAAACTGATCGTAGACCTCGCTGGCGGTGGTGAAGTGAATGCCCAGGCCGGCGTCGCTGGCGGCGTCCAAGATCACGCCCAGGACCGCCTGCACGCCCGGATGAAAATGCGGATAGACCGGACGGCGGATATTGTCGAAATAGTCGGTGTTCATCGAATGCGCATGCGTCTTCAAGAAAATATTCCCGTTCAGAAACACCGAGGTCTGAACGAGTTCCTGCGCCAAGCGCTCTATATTTTCCAAGCTGGCGCGGATCTCCTTGGAATAGTAGTCGATAGACGAGAACTTATGCTTTATTGGGGAGGCCCAGATAAAGAACCTGTCGTCGGCCTTTGCGCCGTATGCAAAGGTCGGTTCAGACTCCGGCGAGTCATAACACTTGGCCTTGTCAACCGACTTGCAGAAGAAGGGCGCAAGGTGAACCGGGTCGGTGTGGGGACGGCCGGCTGGAAAGGTGAAGTCGCCCAGACAGCCCGTTTCCTGTAACAGGCCGATCTCACGATCGATTGTGCACACGTCGCGGTCGGACCCGTTCAGGGCCCACATGCCGTGGACAAAAAACCAGCGCTTGAAATCGAGCCCCGTGCCCCCTCGGTAGGATTCGAGGGTCATGTCCACCAGAAGCTTGAAGCGCGCCTCATCCTGCGCCCGTGTGGTCTTCTCGGCCAGATAGGCACGCAGGACCTCATTTGTGTTGTACTTCCCCTGGGTCGCGTACATTTCGTTATTGGTATAGTATTCGTGGTGAATATGGACCTGCAGTTCATGCGACGACTTCGCTATTTGGCCCAAAGCCAAATCGTGTATCTCGGCCTCCTTGGCGGTGAAGGGCAGGAAGCCCACGCCGTCGCCCTCCGCCGACCGCACGCCCGGCCCCGACGGCGCCAAGCGGAAGGGGGGCTTGAGGAACAGTGTGAGACGGCGCGCGTAGTCGAGCTTGGAGGTTTGCTCGAGGAAATCGACGATATCGGCGCCATTGGGTTCGCTGACGTCGATGCGGCCGCTCATGGAGCGCCAGGGTTCGAAGTGGTCGGTGTGAAAATAGTGTAAGTCGCGGGCGCCGCTGCGTCGAAAGGTTTCGGACAAGGCCTCGACCAGCTTGGTGAATCTCGCCATCGTCATTCCTCTGCGGGGCGATCGCCCGCCCGGGGCACATTAGCCCCATGGCTAGGCCCGCTCAATCGTCCCGGCCACGGTCAAGGTAAGGGCCGCGTCCGTGGGACCGCGGCCGCGACGGGCGATGACGTGAAGTCCGCGTTCCGGCGTCGTTATATTATGGCGGCCGAACGTCCACTTCCGGGGTGTACGGTGATGGAGAGAGAACCAAGGAGCATGGCAGGGACCCCAACTTGAAGCCCTTGTTCTGGGACCCCAACCCGCAGATCACGCCCGCCCCATGGCCTCCCATGGGATCGCGCTCCATCGCCTCCTCGCTGGCCGCCAGAGCCGCGTAGTATGCGCGCTTCTTGGGGGGAATCCGGGGAATGTAGGGCGCCGTCGCCGCGCCGCTGGCGAGGCGCCGGCGGCAGGCCTCGCGCTCGGTCTCGCTCAAACCCGCCGCTTCGGCATGGGCGCAGCCGACGATGCTGGCCCGCAAGGCCTCTCTCAGGCGCGCATCGACCGTCGGCCAGCTCGGCGGCGAGCCTTGCGGTGTTTGCGATTGTTGGCCTTGCGCGGCAGGAGGCGAGGCGACCGCGGTCGCGGGCGCCGTGGGCGAGGCCTCGGTTCTTTTCGGTGATTGGCGCCTCGGCGGCGTCGCTCTTTTAGGCTTAGCGGGACGCTCGGCCGCCGCCGCGAACCGCCGGAACAACTGCACCTCGACAGGCGGTGTCGACGCCGGCGCGGTTTCGCGACTAACGCCCAAGGCCAGCGCCGTCAAAACGGCGACATGCACCGCGACGGCAAACGATAGGCCGGCGGCTCGCGATCGGGCCGCTCCGCGCCGGAAACTGGATTGGATGTCCGCCAAGGCGTCCGCCCCGTGTTCATCGAGCGTCACGACCCTGTGTGTCTACAAGATGGCGGGTTGGCCGGCCGGAAGTTTGAAGCGGCGAAAATTCGGCCTCGGCGGCTCCTTCACATGAAGATGGCGCTCTGGCGCTTCACAAGACGGGTTCATGCGCGTCCTAGTAGAAGAATTGCTGAAGCTGCGTGAAACCGGCGCCGCCAAAGGCCCAACCCATCCGTTTGCCGGGATTGATCGCCGGCGCCGGCTCGGCGATGGCGAAGGCGAAGCCTGTGATGGTCTCGACCAATTTGCCACCCTCGTCATACACCACGATGGCGCTCCCGCTGGTCCCGTCGCAATAGTTTGTCTCGGCGACCAGAAAGAGCTTGTGGATCGGATCGACCGCGATCCCTGAACCGCTGGCCAGCTGGCTCGACGAGTTCGTGCAGGGGAGCTGGACGGCGGTGATTCCGGTTTGGCCGGCCAGATCGTAGAACTCGACTTCGGCGTTCAATTCGGTCGTCGTCGCCGCGACGCCCGTGTTGGGGTCCGCCGCCAGGCCGTTGACATACCCGGCGCCATAGGGCCCGAAATTGAAACCGACGAATTGCGTGGACTTGCCGCTCGTCAGATCGACCAGCACGTTGATCGGGGCCTGGCCGCCCACCGCGCCAGCGTCGGGCGAGAGCGCGATCACCGCCTTGTTCGCCGCCGTGTACTGGGAAAGCTGCGGGCCGTCGGCCCCGCCGAACAGATTGGGGTCGAGATGGAAGACGCCGGCGAAGGTGTTCCTGGCGATATCGGAGACGATGAGAACGGGCTTGTCCTGCTTTTTCAATTCGATGGCTAGGACGACGCTGGTCGAAGTCGCCTGATTCTCCGCCGCCTGCTGGATGTCGATGTCCCTGATCGGCGGCGTCCAGAGGCCGGTGAACGCCTGGGCCGTCACCGGATTCATCACATCATAGCGCCGCAGGGCGTAGATCTGTCCCTTGGGGGTGACGAAATGGGTGACGAGCGCGATATCGCCGGCGAAGACGCCGTCGACGCTATATTCGTTGCGCATTCCCACATACTGGGCGAACGATTTGGTGATCGTCCCCAGGTTCTGATCGAAGGTCTCGACCGAGACGCGTACGTCGCCTTTCGCGTTGATCGTTTGGGCGCTGGCGAGGACGCCGTCTTCGCCGTTCTGATCGATATCGAAGCCGAAGATTTGGCCGCCATCGGCCGTGGTCAAGACCTTGCCCAGGCCCGGCGCGTGACTGGCCGCGGTCGCGAGGGCGGGCGGGCAGAACGCCGCGAGAAGCGCCGCCGCTGCGATCGCGCCGTCGGTATGTCTGATCATCTCAATTTCCCTCTCCCCACGCCCACGCTGGCCCGCTCCGGCCACCGCCGGTAAATCGCCGACCGCGACCGGTAGGTTCAATGCGCCACGCAGAATTCGCCGCTGGCGCGAAGCGCCTTCGCTCACTCTGCGTCTCTGCGCCTCGGTGGTGCATGAACCTCAGTAGTATACCCACGCGAAGAGCCGCAGGGTGTTGTTGTCCGATGCGTTTCGGCCCAGGCCGTCGAAATTCGCCGTGGCGCCGTCGAAGCGGAAATAGGCTGTGTATTGCAACCCCACGCGAAGGTTGAAGCGTTGGCCCAGAGGTGAGGCGCCGCCGCCATAGGGCGTGCCATCCAGTTGCAGGGTCACACCGGAGCTGTCGGGACGCCCGGTGCGGCTGCCGGCATAAAGCAGCTCATCGCGCGAGCCCCAGGTGTCGAACAGCTGCGCCGTCAAACCGATCTTGTTCCGCCAATAATAGGAGGCGTCCACGCGGACATCGCGCAGCGTATCGAACTCTCCGCCAGCCAAGCCGAGCGCCCGTGATGCGTCCAGCCGCTGCTGTTCATCTGTGAAGCGGCTATTGACGGTGAACACGTCCTTGTTGGGGGCGAAGAACTGGTAGGAGGCGTCGAGCCCGAGGTCCGTGTAGTGGTCGGTGAGCCCCGTGGTCTCGTCACGTCCCGGAAACAGGTTCGCGTTCAGCCAAAAGGCGCCGATTTCGAAATTGCGATTGCCAAGATTCTTCTGAAAGGCGAGCCGGGCGTAGGGGGCTACGCCTTGGATCTTTCCGGGATTGGAGGGATCGATACCGGCGTGAGTGAGAAACCCGGCCCCCAGAGACCGGTACCCCGCGAGCTCCGCGTAGACTTGCGAATTGATCCAGGCGTAGCCGCTGACACCCAGGGTGTTCTGGGCCAGGCCGCCGACCAGGGGCGAGGCTGCGGGCGACGGCGCCAGGGCGGACTGGGTGTAGGGAAAGCCCCACGCCGGCAGGGTGTTGAAGGGGTCCTGGACGGTGGGATTGTTGTTCACGTCCAGGCCGAGAACCAGGTTCGCGCCCTTGGCGGTGGCCGTCGTCACCGCGCGCACGTCGAGGTTGTCCCAATGGAAGGATTTGGCGATTCCGTCGTAGGTGTTCTGGATGAAGGCGCCCAGATGCGAGCCCAGCCCGCCGGCCAGAAAGAGACTGATCTGATCGATCGCCACATTGTTGTTCGGCCCAAACGACGGCGTCGGCGGGGGTTGCTGATCCTTGTTCGTGCGCACGTAGGAGGCTACGGCGAAGGCCGTCAGGGGCACGTTGAAATTGACCGCGCGCGCGGTGTAGCCGTGCAGTTTGAAGTTGCGGCCAAAGGGCGTCAGCTGCGGTCCAAGGCCGCCCACATGGCAGACGTTGCACGGCTGGCCGGTTTGCACCGCGAAGCTCGGCACCGCGGCCGCCGGCGTCGCGGCGAAAAGCACGCGCAACACCAGCGCCAGGCACGCCAAGATTTTGGCCGAGCGCCCGCCGGTCATCCGTTCGCTCCCCCGCGACATTTGTTCTAGGCTTTATGGACGAAGAGGCCGCACCATCCCGATGGGCTGATCGATCCCGCGACGACCTTGCAGGCGGACGGCGCCTGCCAGTTGACGCAAAGGTCGCAGCGCTGGGCCCCGTTGGGCCTGTTCTGGTATCCGATATCCGCCTGCGCCATCTTCACTTTCGCGGCGGTGGCGGACCGTGGCGACAAGCCGGCGGCGAGCGCCCCGGCCACGCCGGCGGCGACCGCTACGTCGATAATCAACTTACGGCGCGATATTTGGGATTCGATGGCGCCCTCCGTTCGGTGTGTCGTGAGCGTGAACACATTTCCTCCTTAAAGCATTGAGGCCAAAGGCCTTCGTCCCAACCGGTGAATTCCCGCAGGCGCGCTGGAGGTTCAATCTGCCGACGAAATTTCGGGCGAAACGCCCTAGAAAAAGCAGGTCACCGCTAGAACGAGGGCGTCGCGTTGGGGGACGTAGAGTTCGGGGCGCGCGGCGGTCACGCTCAAACTGAGTTCGCCTCGTTTGAACGTGGCGGCGACGCCGGCGCGGGCGTCGTATTGGGCACGCTCGCGATCGGCTAAGGCGCCGTGAAGCGGCGCCAAGACGCCGAGGTGAGCGAAAAGACGCCAATGTCGGGCGGGGCGGGCGCTGGCCTCCGCCTCGGCGTAGAGCGTCGCCACGCCCCCACCGAAATAGTCTGGAGAATAGTGCAAATAGTAGTTGAAATGCCTGGTCCTGAGGCCAGTATATAGGTCGGCGTTGTTTTCACCACCGATCCCACCCGGATATTGGACGAAAGTGGCGTGTGAAACACCGACATCCCATGTCAGGCCCGATCCTACTGGACGCGCGTAGCCCAAGTATTCCAAATGACCAAGTATCCGCTCGCCAATGCCGGCGTCATGTCCACCGATGATTGAACCTCCAAGATAAACACCGTTGTCCGCATCGTACGAAAGATCGACGCTGAGCGCGGGGCGGTCATCGCTGAGGGAGACGCCGCGATAGCGATAGTCGGTGGTGATCGTTCCGCTGACCGCGACTTGCGCCTCGGCGCCCCCCGCTCCGCCGAAGAGGGCCATCGCCAAAAGCCAGCCGAGAGCGCCAGCGAGCGGCGGCGCCCACTCACCCAGGATCGATCGACGATACCTTCCGCGCGCAGGCGCAATCACAGGGGCCAGCCGCGCGCAGGACGCTCGCGCAGGCGTCGATCGCGCAAACGCCCCTCCGCGCGGCCACCAGCGCCAAAGCGCCTCGAACATGCGGGGCTCGCTCGCGCATGAGCGCGAACAGCCCACTGACATGCGCCGCCGCGTAGGAACTTCCATTGACGAGGAACCATCGTCCGCCGGGCTGCGTGGTGGGCACGTCGCGCCCTGGGGCACAATAGACGCCCGCCGTTGGCGTTTCCATCGGCTCTTCGGTCACGGCCACTACGCCCAGGTGCGAGGCCGGGAATCCCCCGCCCGCCACATCGCGATCGTACGCCCCGACCACGGTCGCTCCGTGGGCCAGGGCGACGTCGATGAGTTTGCCCAGCAAGGGATCGGGGGGCCCGCTCAGGCTAAGATTTATCACCTGGGCGTTGTGTTCGATGGCGAAGTGCAGGGCTTCCGCCAGGCTCAAGCTGTCACAGATCGTGTGGGCGGACCCTGGCGGCGACTGCCAACACGCCCGCAGGGCCATCAGTCTGGCGCGCGGCGCCACACCGACTATCCCCGCCCCTTCGCCCCGGGCGGCGATGATTCCGGCGACGCCGGTGCCGTGGGTCTCGGGCCCCGCCGGGTGGCCCGGAACGAAATCGCGGGCGATGGCGACCTGGCCGACCAGATCGGGGTGGGCGCGCTCGATCATGCTGTCGATGACGGCCACCGAGACGTTCCGCCCGGTGGCGATCTGATGAAGGTCGGCCAGCCGCCACTCGAGCGCCGCGGGCTGCACGCGGAAGAGCGAATCGTCGTGCGCCGCCACGCCGCTTTGAGTATGATAGACCTTCACCGGCTGCGACCACGCCACGCTCGGATCGCGCGAAAGGAGGGCCGCTTCCTTGTCCGGCGACCGGTCGGCCGGCACGGTCATGATGAAGCAATCCACCCCCAACAGGGGCATGGGCCAGTCATCCACCAGGGTCAGACCATGCTCGCGCGCCAGCCTGCTGGCGGTCCGACGCAAGGCGCCGCGCGTCAATCCGTCGTCGTAGCTGTCGCCATAGGCGCCGTTGGGCCGGAAGTGTTCGGGCGCCAGCCGCAGGAGCACCAGGACGCGATGGCTGGGGTCGCCACCATCGGGCGGCGGAGCGCCGGAGGGGGCGGCGAAGGCCATTCCCACGGCGGCCAGGCAGATTATCACGCCCACGAGGAGGTTGCGGGGAAAGCGGGCCATCAGGGGGGAGCGTCGATCGGCTCGGCCAGCGTGATGTCGGGGCGCGCCCGCAGGGTCGCCAAAGCGGCCAGCCGTTGGCTGGCCGGCACGCGCAGCACATAGGCGTCGGCCGCCGTCGGCCCATCGACCACGCGCGCGTGGCTGGCCTCGAGCGTCGCCCGCAGTTCCCTCTCGCGGGTGTCCGGGCGGAAGATGACCACCACATTGCCGGCCGCCAGGGCGGCGACGCCAGCCAGGGTGTGGTAGCGAGCCGGCGGCGCGGCCGGCCATATCGCCTGGCCCACGACCGCGAACACCGCGATCTGTCCGGCCGCCAGGGCCCAGCCTAGCCACGGCAGCCCCGCGCGCCAGCGCCGGCCGACCTCACGACGCGCCCCCCCGCGCGCCGCGGCTTGCGGTTTGGGATCGAGGCGCTCTCGCAGGCGGGTCCAGCCGAGCTCGACCTCGACGGGCAGGTCGACCAACTCGGCGATCAGTCGCCGCTCCGAAGCGACATCGGCGCGGCATCGTGGGCAGCTGGTCAAGTGGGTCTCCACCGCGGCGCGCTCGGACGCGCTCAGCTGTCCGGTCAAATACCAGGGCAGCAGCGATTGCGCTTCATCATGAGGCTCCTCGTGGGGTGGGAGCGCCGGTTCGATCATGGCGCCCTCACAGCCAATCGGCCATTTGGCCCGACAGCACGCGCTTCAGATGACGCCTCGCGTGGTGCATGCGCGTCTTCACGGTGTCTATCGGACAATCCATGATGTCGGCGATCTCGCGATAGCCGATTTCATGAAAATAGGTGAGATCCACGACGGCGCGATGGTCAGGAGAGAGTTCGCGCATCGCGGTAAGCAGAGCCTCTCGCGCCTGACGGCGCCCGAGCAGTTGTTCCGGCCCTGCCTCCAAGCTTTCGCGGGTCTCCGCGTGCTTGTCTTCCACGGGCTCTCTGTGTCGCCGCAGAGCGCTCAGCGCCTTGTGATAGGCGATGGCGAAAATCCAGGTCGACACCTTGCTGGCGCCATTATAGCTGGTGGGCCTGTTCCACACCACCAGCATGGTGTCGTCGAGCACTTCTTCGGTAATTTGTGGCCGGTGAACCATATTGACGATGAACCTGGTCAATCGTGGGTGATAGAGCCGATAGAGCTGTTCGAAGGCGCGCAAATCTCCTTCCGCGATCCGGTCGATCAGACGCGCCTCATCGAAAGCGGCGGGCCGCGCGATGTCCCGGCGCCGATCGGCGGTCCCACCCTGCCTGGCCGACATCGGTTCCCCTTGTGCTCGTCAGGTTAATCGCCGCCAACGGCGAAAGGGTTCAACGACGTCTCGAGGCGCGAGGCAAGCACCGTCAAGCGTTCGCTGATCCTCCCCGGCAAGCAAGCGGGGGAGGATCAGGGTCTTGCGACGCGGGTCGCTGGGAAAGCCTAGGGAACGGCCGTTAGGCTGCCGAACAGGCCATGCGACTCGGCCACGAGGCCGGCGGTAAAATAGACCTTGTTGGGATCGGCGCCGCCGCCGGCGTTGCCGTTGATCAGAGCCCATAGGTCGCCGATTGCGAGGGGATTGCCGTCCGACCCGTTGAGCGTCCCCACGAAGGCGCCGGTCGCCGGATCGAAAGCATTGATCCAGCCGTTGCCGAAGTTCCCGACCAGCAGATCGCCGGCGAAGGCGCCGAAGCTGGCGGGGGCGATGTCGAGACCCCAGGGGGAGTTGAGCTCGCCGCGCGAGACGAGCCGGCCTTTGAGCGTTCCGTCGAGACTGAACAGGTCGACAAAACCATGGCCCGGCCCGGGGACATCGTCGTGCTTGGACTTATCCTGCTTGGCGAAGGTGACATAAAGCGCGCCGGCCAGGGTCTGCACGTTGAAGGGCGCATAACCGGCGGGCACGGTGGAGTCGGTGAAGACCTTCACCAGTTTGAACTTGGCATTGTACATCTCAACGTCCCCGGCGCGGAAGTTGGCCGCGTAGAGGTATTGGGCGCCGCCGCTGCGTTTTGCTATGGCCAGACCCTTGTAGACCGCTTTGTCGCGCGCGTTGTCGACCGCGAGGATGGCGTTCGTTCCGTTCACGGAGGGCGCCCAGCCGCTGATCGTGCCGTCCTCCGTCGCGAAAATGAACAGCGCCGAGCCGCTCACGCCCCCGCTAGTCACCTTGAAGTCGGTCGACACCTCGTTGTAGACTTGACCGGTCGGCGTCCCCACCCCGCTCTTTCCCTTCGGCGGCGGGATGTTGACGGTGAGCGAAGATTTGCTTCCCGAGCCCGTATAGAGAGTGCTTACGCCCGCGTTATTGTCCGACACCCAGAACGGGCTCGTCGGGGCGTAGGAGATTCCCCACGGGTTGATCAGCGAAGGATCGACGGTGACCGCGGGGACGAAGCCGTCGGACACCAGGTTGGTGACCGTAAAGGTCTCGGCCCGCGCGGGTAGCGCTTGCAACGCGAGCAGCCCCGCGGCCACGGCCGCGAGCACCGGCGTCGCGCGCCTATTCGAGATGGTCATGATATTCCCTCCGTCGTTGCTAGCCGAAGCGTTCTTGCGGCGACGGTTTATCCCCGGCCAGGGGCCCAAGGTTCACTGTCGCGGAAAAGAATCTCGAGTGAAGACCCTTTAATCTCCACTCGCGTGTGGACGGTGATCGCGGGCGGCAGGTAGTCGCGCAATTTGACTGCTAAGCTCCATTGGAACACCCTCCATCGCGGGCGGTCGGGGCGGCGATGGCTGAACACGAAGAAAACCAGCAGACGGAAACCATCCAGCCGGGGCCAGCCAGTCCGGATTCCGGTCTAGCGGCGGCGGCGCTGGCGCTCGCCAGGAATCGGCGCGGGGCAAAACCCGATGATCGGCTGGACGCCTTTCTGGAGAAACAGGGCCAGCTCACCGACGCCCAGCGACAGCTGGTCGGCTTGCAAATGGAGCACCTGCATGAAGAACGCGCGCTCCATCATCGCCATCTCGCGCTGAAATACTTTGGCGACCGGCTGCGCATCGGCCTGCTGCTGCTGGCCATCGCTTTCGGGCTGGTGGTCGCCGTCGGCCTGGTCAGCATGGTCTGGCAGGCGCACGAGGACCACGGGCTGGTCGTGGAAGCCTTCTCCGTGCCGCCCGACCTCGCGCAGCGGGGTCTGACCGGCCAGGTCGTCGGCAAGCAGGTGCTCGACAAGCTGTCGGAGATGCAGGTGCGGACCGAGAGCATCCGGGCGGCCAGCAGCTACAGCAACAACTGGGGCGACGACCTGAAGGTGGAGATTCCCGAGACCGGCGTGTCCCTGGGCGAATTGAGCCGCTATCTGCGGGACCGCCTCGGCCACGAAACCCGCATTTCCGGCGAGGTCTTCCGCACCCCCGCTGGGCTCACTATCACGGCGCGCGCCGGCGAGGGGGCGGCCAAGAGCTTCAGCGGCGCCGACATCGATATCGACGGACTGGTGCAACAGGCGGCGGAAGCGGTCTATGCGCGCACTCAGCCCTACCGCTATTCCCAATATCTCTTGGCCAGCGGGCGCGTGTCGGAGTCGACGGCGGTTCTGCAGGGGCTGACGCACAACCCCGATCCGCGGGAACGCGCCTGGGCTCATAGGGGTCTGGGGGCCGATGACTTGTTGCTCAACGGTGATGCGGCGGCTGATGCTCGGGAGCAACGGACCGCCCTCAGAGAGTCTCCCGCCTTCGCGTCTCCTCTCTTCGACCTGTCAGTGGCCGAATTCGTCCAGGGGCATGACCAGGCGGCGACGCGCGCGGCGGAGAGCTTTCTGGCCGCCGGCCGGGCGCGGCGTCTGGATATCGCCCCTGAACGCATGGATGGAATCGACGCGATCGCGCGTTTCTACAGGGCGCTGATTCAGGGCGACAAGGCTGAAGCAATCCGCCAAACGCCGCAACTCTTGAAATTACTCGCGACGCCCGGCGGGAAATTCCCCCTTTCAGACGTGGCCTACGCCTCGGCGCTGGGACACGACCCGTCATCGTTTCGCCTCGTCGCCCGCCTTCTCGACGCCCACGACCCTCATGTTTCCTTGGCGTCCGGCGTCCTGGCCCTGAACGCGGGCGACGCGGCGGCCGTCTCGATCCTTGCCCAGCTGCACGATTCCCCGCCCAGACCCGGGCCGGACTTTAATGATCCCTTCTTGCCTCGCACCGCGACGTGTTGGCTGGCCATCGCCAAGGCGCGGTTTGGCGATCTCGCCGGCGCGCGCGCCCTGATCGAAACCACCCCGACCGAGTGCTACCTGTGCGTCCGCGCACGGGGGATCGTCGCCGCCGCCGGCGGCGATCGACGCGAGGCGGAGCGTTGGTTCGCCGAGGCGATCCGCCAGGGACCCGACCTGCCGCAGGCCTTCGTCGACCGGGGTTCAGCTTATCTTGCCTGGGGCGACGCGGAAGGCGCCAGCGCCGACGCAAGAACCGCCAACAAGCTCAGCCCTCACTATGCCGACGCGCTGAAACTCTGGGGTGATGCGCTCGCCCGGCTAAACCGTTGGAGCGACGCCCGCGCCAAATACGACGCCGCCCTAGGTTACGCTCCCGCGTGGAGCCTCCTGCGCCAAGCCCGCGACGCGGCGGCTCGGCATGTGACCTGACTTTAGGCACAGAGCCCGATCCAGACCTCGGATCTCTCCGGTCCAGGGTCATCACGCCCTAATAAAGCCCCGCGATGACCAGGGCGCGGGCGAAGAGGGCGCCGTACCATTTCGACCGGATCAACGCTCCGGTGAGGCCGTAGCGCAGGCGCGCGCCCAGCGAGGCTTTGGAGGCCACGAACCCGCGCAGGAACCCTAGGCGTTCTGGGCCCAGCGCGTCCGCATAGAGCCGCAGGAATTCGGCCCCCTGGGCATGGATGGGATAGAACCCCCTGGGATCGCGGAAGAAGGCCGCCAGACGCAGAGCAATCTCCGCCGCCGCGGTGGGCCGGGCGCCGATGACGTTGCCGCCGTGCTGGCGATAGAGCGCGCTTGGCGCCGGGTCATGGACGACCTCGCCGATGGCGGAGACCACCAGGGCGCACCACCAGTCGTGCATGATGACCCCCGCCGCCGGTGGGTGGTCCGCCACCGCCGCCTGGGCGGCGCGGTTCATCACCATGGTGATTCCAAAGGCGATATTTTCGAACAAGAGGTGCTCGAACCGTGTGTCGCCGTCACCCACCGGCGCGCCGACGGGCGCCAGATCCGCGCCGGCGCAGATCACCCGCGAACAGTAAAGGGCCGGCCTGTCGGCCGGCGAGCCGGCCAGCCGCGCCGCGGCGCGGGCGAGCTTGCCGGGCAGCCACACGTCGTCCTGATCGCAGAAGGCGTAATAGTCGAAGTCGCGCGGAACCGACGCCAGGAGGGCGAGGAAGCTCATGGCCGGCCCGAGGTTGGGCCCGGCCAGCGTCGCGGCGAGGTTCGGCCAGCGATGGGCGTGGCCCGCCAGGACCGCCAATGTGTCGTCGCTGGAGCCGTCGTCGCGCACGAACAGCGCGCACTCCACCCCCTCCTGGGCGGCCAAGCTGGCCAGCTGGGCGTCCAGGAACGCCGCGCCGTTGTAGGTCGACATGAGGACCGCGACGCGGGGAAGGATGTCAGCCACCTAGTCGGCGGCCGACATGCGCGGCGCAGGAAAGAACGCGCAGCACCGCCGCCTTGAGGGCGCTAGGCGGCGGCGGAGGGACGCGGCGAACGCCGAACGCCTTGGCGTCGGTCATGTCGAAGAGGGCGACCTTGTAGCCGGCGCACAGGATGCGCGCTCCCTTCACGGTGAGATCGTCGATATTCATCACCTTGGGCCCGATCTCGAGGAAGGGATCGTTGCGCACGAAACTCTCACCGTAGTCCAGGCCGGCGGGATCGACGACCACCACCTCGGCGCCCGCGCCTTCGATGGCGGCCTGCGCCCGCGCGCTGGGCCTGATCAGGTCGAACGTCTGGCGCGCCCGCAGGGGCAGGGCGAAGATCAGGCAAAAGGCGCAGCTGACCCCGATCGAAGCCCAGGGGCGCGCGGCGGTCTCGCCCAACGCCTCGCTCCTTGCCGGGGTCAGCCTCACCCAGGCCAGGCCGGCCAGCAGGCAAAGGCTGCCCAGAAATCCATGCAGATAGCGGTAGCCCCAGCCGTGTCCCTGGAACGGCATGATGGCGGCCATCGCCGCGACGGTGAGGATGAGGCCCGCCGCCAGCGGCAGGAAGACGCGGTCGCGGGTGCGCGCTGCGTGGACCGCGCCCAGCGCCCCCAGGGCCACGGCCAAGGGATTCTGCCAGGCGATAAAGCGCAGCAGGTTCAGCGACATCAGGCCAAGATCGCCGGGACCATGCGACGCGATGAGCTGGGCGGCGATCTGCAGGGTCCAGCCGGTCCCTAGTCGCCCGGCGACCACCGGGGCGATACCCAAGCCCCCCATCGCCATCGTCCAGTAAAAGCTCCAGAAGAGGCAGACCAGGACATAGGCCCCCGTGTGGAAGATAGCGGCCCGCCAACGCCGCTCCAGCCACAGGCCAAGGACGAACGGCGCGGCGAACAGCGGGTGAAAAATGAGCTGGTGCAGCCCCGTCGCCGCGAACGCCGCGATCGGAGCCAGGGCCTGGCTCCAGGCGCGCCTGCCCAGAAAGAGCCACAGCCAGACCAGGTTGAGCGCCAAATGCGCCGACATGGCGTAAGGGCTCATGGCGGTAATGAAGAGCTGCGGCGAGGTGGCCAAGAGGAGCGCGCTGACCAGCGCGGCGTCCCGGCGCTGCGGCCAAAGGCGCCGGGCCAGGCCATAGACGGTCACGATCGACAGGGCCGCCCAGAAGGGGCCGGCCAGGGCGCTCGATCCCAGCGCGCCAGCGAGGGCGCGAAACGCCGCGTTCACCGGCAGATAGCGCGACGACCAGTACTGGTCGTCGGGCGTCAACAGCGGCCACGCCGGCTGCAGGGCGGGCGCGAACGGACGCCATCTGGCCGGAAGTTCCGCCAGCAGCCGCCCTCGTCCGAAGATGTCGGCGTCGAACTGAGCCCAGAACTCGTCCATGGCCAGCGGGTAGCGCTGATAGAGGGTGTGCCAGCCGACATACGCCCCCAGTCCGACGATCAGGGCCGTGGCCGCGCAGATCGCCCAGCCGCGCCGCTCCACCAGCGCGGCGATCCAGCTGGCGCGCGCCGCGCCCAGCCGCATCGACGGCTGTGCGACGAGCGCAAGGCACAGGCCGGCGGCCAGCAGCGGCAGGATGTCCCCTTGAAGAAAGAAGAGGGCGATGCTCGGCGCCGGCCGGCTGGCCACATAGACCGACGCCCCGGCCGCCAGCGGCGCCACGAGCGCCAGCCAGGCGAAGCCTAGCCGAATCGGCGGGGCGGGAATGAATACGGGCGTCTGGCCAGGAATCTGCGCCTCCTCCTGGGAGAGCCGGTGCTGGAACCTCGGGGTCGCGGCGCCTATCTAACCACCGCCAGCCGCTCTTCCCAACGAGGCTCCCATGCCAAAGCCCGCGCAAGCCCGCGCCGTCGGGTTCAACCACGTCGCGCTCGAAGTGGGCGATATCGAGGAAGCCCTGACGTTCTACGGCAAGATCTTCGCTTTCGAGCTGCGCGGCAAAAGCGACGATATGGCCTTCATCGATCTGGGCGACCAGTTTCCCTCCAGAAGGGGCGCAGCCAGCCGGCCGACGACGGTCGCCACTTCGGGCTGGTGGTCGACGACAAGGAGGTGGCGCGTCGCGCGCTGGCCGAGGCCGGCGTCGAGGCCTTGCCTGGAGACTTCCTCGACTTCCGCGATCCGTGGGGCAACCGCATCGAGATCGTCGGCTACGACAATATCCAGTTCTCCAAGGCGCCCTATGTGCTGCGTGGCATGGGGCTGGAGCACCTCGCCAAGACCGACAAGGCGCTCGAAGAACTCGCTGAAAAGGGCATGGCGCCGGGTTAGCCTGGCTGACAGCGCCATCTACCGGCGATCACGGGGGCGGCGGCGAGCGGGAGGGGGGCGCGTCGCGTACCTGCACCACGGCCCATTTGTCGGCGTAGAGCCGCCGCCAGCCGGGCGTCACGTCGAGGTGCGCCACCAGCGGGCTCTTGGGCGTCAGGATCGTCCATTGAACGTCGTAGCGGCGGAAGGCCTTGGCGATGGCCGCGTTATCGCCGCTCTCGGCGTCGAGATAGAGTTTTAGGAGGTCATCGCCGTACATGTCCGAGCGACCGTCGATGAACGGCCGCACGCCCTTGAAGACCAGCCAGCCGCCGAAGCTGTAGTCGTTGAACACCGGCCTCGCCGAAAGCGCCGCCGGCACGTGGGCCAGCGCCGTCACCGGCACCGCGACCCTGTCCTTGCGGATTTCCGGGATGGCCGCGCGCCAGACGCCCAGGGCGACGAAGAGCAGCGCCGCGGCGGCCATGGGCGCGGCGATCTGGCGGAGCGGCGGCCAAGGCGCCGCCGGCTCGTCCTGCGTCCGGCGCGGCGTCAAGGCGCGTCCCAGGGGCTCGGCGAGAAGCAGGGGTCCGGCCGCCGCCAGCACGATCTCCTGTCGCATGTGCTGGAAAGTCATGTAGAGCAGCATCAAGAGCAGGCCGAGGCGCACCGCGCCCATCCGCAAGCCGCGGTAGAGGCAGACGAACAGGGTGAAGAAAAAGGCCAGCTCCAGCGCCGACGGTTTCACGAGACTCACCGCCTTCCACTCGGAGATGTAGCGCAGGTTCTTCATCGACATGACGTAGAACGGGTAGGTGAGGTCGGCCATGCCGTTGGGGGTGATCATGGCCATCACGCCCGCGGCGATCAGAAAGGCGCCCCATTGGGCGGCGACGAGGAGAGCGGCCGGCGAGAGGAAGGGTCCGATCGTTCGCGTAAAGAAGGCCCCCAATCGCCTGGAAACACTCGCTTCGCCCAGGACCGGCCGGTCATGATGGACCATCGGCGCCGCCGCGCCCCGGCTTCCGGCCGCCAAAAAAGCCTCGAGGGCGAAGAAGCAGGCGAAGACCAGGCCGAAGATGAAGCTGCCGTGCAGATTGGCCCACAGGCTCATCACCGGCAGCAGCCACAGAGGCGGCGCGCGGTCATCGCGCCGGGCCTTTAGAAGCCGCGCCGTCCACAGCACCATGAGCGGCAGGGCGATGACGTGGGGCCTGGCCAGAAAATGCGGCGCCAGGATCGCGAAGCTCAGCGCCGCCGCGACGGTGGTCGAGAGAACCCCCAGGCTGGCGCGCAAGGCCGCGACGAGCAGGGCCATGGCGCCGGCCGCGGCGGCGGCCATGATGAGGATCACCCCGCTCCACCCCCAGAACGCCCAGGCCAGCGCCATCAGAACTTCCGACAGCCATTCGTGGGTGACCCAAGGGCGCCCAAAGGCAGTGTAGGAGAAAGGATCGGTGGGCGGCACGGCGCGGTGGGCGAGGATCCAGCGGCCCGTGGCGACATGCCAGTTGGTGTCGCCGTCGGTCCAGATCGATTGGTCGACCAGGCAGAAGGCGAACACAGCCAGGGCCGGTACGACCATCAGCGCCAGCTCGATCCGCCAGGCGCCGCCGGCGGCGCCTGGCCCTTGGCGGACGGGTTCGGAAGGATTGGCAAGAGTCATGGGCCCGATGGGTATTCGCCTAGGTTGGGCGCCAATCCAAGCGTCTCTTGCCTCGCCCGCGTGGCATGATTCGCGCCGAACCGTGCTAGGTTCGGCCCTCCGCCGCGACGCGAACGGGGACGAGAGGTGAACTCCATGGACATCGGCTCGGGGGCCAGTTCGGTCGGCATAGGCGCCGGCGCGCCGAGGTTATCGGTCGTCGCGCCCTGCTTCGACGAGGAAGCGACCCTGCCGGAATTCGTGCGCCGCCTGTCCGCCGCCTGTGAAGCCGCGGCGCCGGGAGACTTCGAGATCGTCCTTGTCAACGACGGCTCGCGCGATGCGACGTGGCCGTGCATCAGGGCGATGACCCTCTCTCGCCCAGGCATAGTCGGGCTCAACCTGTCGCGCAACCATGGCCACCAACTGGCCGTCACCGCCGGCCTCGCCCGGGCGCGCGGCGAGCGGGTGCTGGTGATCGACGCCGACCTCCAGGACCCCCCCGAACTCCTCGGCGCTCTGATGGCCAAGATGGACGAGGGCCATGACGTGGTCTACGCGCGGCGCCGCAGCCGAGCCTCCGAGGGGCCGTTCAAGCGGGCCAGCGCCTGGCTCTACTATCGGGTCCTGCGAAGCCTCACCGAGGTCGAAATTCCCCACGACACCGGCGACTTTCGCCTGATGTCGCGCCGCATCGTCGATCGGCTGGGCGAGATGCCCGAACAGGACCGTTTCCTACGCGGAATGGTAGCCTGGCTCGGCGGTTCGCAGTGCGAACTTCCATACGACCGCGAAGCCCGTTTCGCCGGCAAGACCGGCTACACCTTCGCCAAGATGGCCCGTCTGGCGGTGAGCGGGGTGACCAGCTTTTCGATCCTGCCGCTGCGCCTGGCCGCCACGATGGCGGCGGCGGGCGCGCTCGGCGCCGCCGCCCTGACGGTCTATGTGATGTTCGGCTTCCTCACCGGCCGCACCGCCCCAGGTTGGACGAGCCTCGCCCTCATCGTGATCTTCTTTTCCACCGTCCAGCTGGCCTGTCTGGGCATTTTGGGCGCCTATGTGGGGCGCATCTTCCTGCAGGTGAAAGGCCGCCCTCTCTACCTGATCGACGACATCGTTTCGTCGAACGCCCCGTCAATCGTTTCCGGGAGCGCCACCGAGCGCGCAGACGATGAGGCGACCGCGCGTCCGGAGGCCCCCCATCTGGAGAGATTGCGTGGAGGCCGCTGAATTCGATAAGTTCGCCGACGAGTATCTGGCCCTTCACGCGCGCAATCTGCGGGTGAGCGGCGAGAGCCCGGAATATTTCGCAAAGGCCAAGATCGAGGAGGTCCTCCGGCGGTGGGTGGGCTCCGGGCGGGCGGCGCCTCGCGCCGTCCTCGACTTCGGCTCGGGGATCGGCGCGGCCCTGCCGCCTCTGGCGCGGGCCTTTCCGGACGCCGCGCTGACCGCCCTGGACGTCTCCGAGCGGAGCCTGGCCATCTCCGCCGCGAGGTTTCCGCTCCTGGCGCGGCGCGTCCGCTATGACGGTGAGGGCGAATTTCCCCTTCGCCCCGCCTCCTTCGACCTGGTCTTCACCGCCTGCGTCTTCCACCACATCGACGCCGCCGCCCACGCGGGCCTGCTTTCCCGGCTGCGCGCCCTGCTGGCCCCCGGCGGGGCCCTGGCGGTGTTCGAGCACAATCCGGCCAATCCGGTGACCCGCTACATCGTGGCCAGCTGCCCCTTCGACGAAAACGCCGTCCTCATCGCCCCGCGCACCCTCGATGCTCGGTTGCGCCGCGCCGGCTTCGCCAACGTCGACATCCGCTTCACCGGCTTCTTCCCGCACGCCCTGGCCGCCCTGCGCCCCCTCGAGCCTTGGCTCTGCAGGCTGCCCATCGGCGCGCAGTACTACGCCTTCGCCGACGGCTGACGCCGCCGCATCCGCTCAGGATTTCAGGCGGCGTCCGACGCCAGCGTCAGCTTGCCGCATTTCCGCCAGGACGGCGGCGGCGTAGCCACACTCGGCGAGTTGGGGGTCCGCCATCATGTCCAAGATCATTGCCTACATGAAGGACGAGAACGGCGCTTCGCTGACCGACTACGCCCTGATCGTGGGGATTATCGGCGCCGCCGTCGCGCTCGTCTTGGTCATGGTGATCGGTTCGACCGGCGCCGTCATCGACAGGGCGGGAAAATAGAGCCTCCTTGAGCGGCAAGGCGCCAAAGTGCCGGCCAGTCACATCGTCCGCTTCGCCGTCGCCGCCATCGCCACGGGCGTGCTCGCCTTGGCGGCGGCAAGCGATGTGCGCACGCGCCGTATCCCCAACTGGAGCGTGTTGGCGCTCCTTGGACTTTTCATCCCCTGGTCCTGGGCCGACGGCGGGGCAACGCTGATCTCCTGCCTCGCGGCGGCGGCCGTGGCCTTCGCGGCCAGCGTCGCGCTCTACGGATTCAGGCTCGTCGGCGCCGGCGATTCGAAGCTGTTTACCGTCTGCGCCCTGTTCGCGGGCCTGGCCTATCTGCCCTATCTGGCCCTCGCGACCACCTTGACCGGCGGGGCCATCGCCCTCGTCGCTCTGGCCTCACGGCCGAGGCGGGCGATGGCGCTCGTCACCCTGGGCGGCAAGGGCGACGGGGGTCGCGGCGTTCCCTACGCAGTGGCCGTCGCGGCGGGCGCGGCGATGGTAATCTGGGCCGCTCTCACCGGCCTGCTAGGTCCCTTCCCCTATTTCGGGGCCACCGCAATCACGCCAGCCCCACCGCCTCGAGCGCCGCCGCCTGGCGCTTGGCCAGAGCCTCTTCCGAGAATCCCTCCAGCGAGGCCTCGAACAGGGCCCGCCAGTTGAGCGCCGCGTCCAGATGCAGGAAGGCCGAGCCCAGGCCGATGGCGGCGCGGTCCATGAACACGAACTCGCGCGGGATGGTCACCGGACCCTTGTCCTCCAGCGCGCGCTTGACCTGGAAGGCTTCGCGGCGGCCGTAGGCGCCGGGACTGACGCCGTCGGCCACGGTGCGCACGCGGTCGTCCAGCAGGGGGCCGTAGATGAACCGGGCCCAGATCCCGAGTACGTCCATCAAGTCGTCGGTCAGGCCCTTGAAGCCCCAAGCGCGGTAGGCCTCGGCCTCGCCGGCGCGATCGCCGGCGACCATGGCCCTAAAGAGCTTGACCACGCCGCCCACGAAGGCTGGAGGAAAGACGCGGATGCAGCCGAAGTCCAACAGGTTGAGACGGTCCGCGCCGAGGGTGAAGCTGTAGTTGCCCAGATGCGGGTCGCCGTGGATTACGCCGATGTGGATGAGCGGTGTCCACCAGGCCTCGAAGAGTATGCGGGCGGTGCGATTGCGGGTCGCCTGATCGGCGCTCTTGAAAGTCGCCAGCCCCTGCCCCTCCAGCCAATCCATGGTCAGGAGCCGGCCGGTGGAGAGCGAGGCGTGAGGGCCCGGCACGGCGATGTCGGACCGGCCCTCGAAGAAGGCGCGGTAGAGGCGCATGGCGGCCGCTTCATGTTCGTAGTCCAGTTCTTCGCGAATGCGCTCGGATATCTCGTCGGCGATCTCGCGGGTGTCGACGGCGCCGAACACCTGGCGGCCGAGGCCAAGGAGCAGGCGCAGCTGGCCCAGATCGCTCTCCACCGCGCTCAGCATCTCGGGGTATTGCAGTTTCACCGCCAGCCGGGCGCCGTCGTGTGCGGTGGCGCGGTGGACCTGCCCCAGGGACGCCGCCGCGGCGGGGATCGGATCGAAGGCGGCGTATCTCGACGCCCAGTCGGGGCCCAGTTCAGCGGCCATCCTTCGGCGGACGAACGCCGGGCCCATGGCTGGAGCGTTGGTCTGCAGCTCGGTGAGTTCGGCGGCGAACTCCGGCGGCAGCAGATCGGGAACGGTGGCGAACATCTGGGCGACCTTCATGAGCGGCCCCTTGAGCCGTCCGAGCGCCTCTCTCAGCGCCCGCGCGTTGCGGCCTTGGATGTCACCGCCGCCGAACAGGCGATTGGCGCCGAACGTCGCCGCCGCGCCGGAGAGACCGGCGCCCACCTTGGCCAAGCGGGCCACGCGGCCGGAGAGCCGATCGCGCTCCTTATCCCTGGCGCCGTCATCGTCCATCGGCGGTCTCGCAAGGCTTTCCCCACGCCGTGCCCGCAAGCGCACGGGTTTCGGCGCGCAGGCGGATAGCAAGAACGGCGGCGTTGGCCGCGAAGAACACGGCGGCGTAGAGAACAAGATCGAAGGTCAGTGGGAGCACCGCGATCTCCGCGGCCACCACCATATAATTCGGGTGCGATGCTAATCGATAGGGTCCGCCGCGCACCAAAGGCGCTCCTGGCAGGACGATGATCCGCGTCGTCCAGCGCTCTCCAAGGGTGGCGATCACCCAGACCCGCAGGCCTTGCAGAATCAGGAACACGATGAGCCACGGCCACGAAACGGGTCGGTCCCATGCCAGGAGCCACAATCCCGCCAGCCACGCCGCATGCAGAAGGACGACGAGGGGGTAGTGGCCGGCCCCGAATTCCCGGGCGCCGCCAGCCAGGAGCCGGCGGGTGTTGCGCCCGGCCAGGACCAGTTCGATGAGCCGCTGCGCGGTGACGAGCGCAAGGACGAGGACCGAGACAATCACGCTGCGAGGGCGACGCAACTGGCGGTGAAGCCTGGTCCCAGCGCACTCATCACCAGGCGCGGCCCCACGGGATCGGCGAGCACTCTCTCGAGGACGAAGAGCGCCGTGGGGGCCGACATGTTGCCGTGGTCGGCCAGCACCTCACGCTCCTTGTCGAGCGCGCCTTGCCCGAGACCCAAGGACGTCTCCAGGGCCTCGATCACCTTGGCCCCGCCCGGATGGCAGACGAAGCGATCCACGTCCGCCATGTGAAGTCCCATCCGCCCCAATATCCCGTCCATGGCCTCGCGCAGGTTGGCCGCGGCGAACGAGGGGATCGAGCGGTCGAAGATTACGCCGAAGCCTTCCGGATCGACGTTCCACCCCATGATGTCGATACTGTCCGGCCAGGTGTGTTCGCCGGACGCCTCGATGGTCCGCAGAGGTCGGTGGGCGGCGGTGCTGATGACGCAAGCCGCCGCGCCATCGCCGAACAGGGCCGTGGCGACCATGTTGGCGGGCGTGAGCTCGTCAAGCCGCGCGGCCAGGGTGCAAAGCTCCACACAGACGAAGAGCACCACGCCGCCGGGCGAGGCGCGCGCCAGTCTGGCCGCTACCGAGAGGCCGGTCACCCCGCCGGCGCAGCCCAGGCCGAACACCGGCACGCGCGCGACATCGGCCCGGAAGGCCAATCTTCCCATGGCCCGCGCTTCGAGGCTCGGCGTGGCGATGCCGGTGGACGAGACGGTGACAATGCAATCGACCTCCGCCGCGGTGAGGCCAGCCCGCCCCAACGCCTTTTCGGCGGCGGCCACGAAGAGGTCCGTCGCGCCAGCCAGATAGGCCTTGGTGCGTTCGGGCCAGCTTCGCGGCTGGAAATACCATTCCATCGGCTTGACCGATTGGCGACGCGCGATGCCGGCGTTCTGGAAAATCGGGAACAAGCGGTCGAAGTCGCGATAGCGGTGGGCGAACATCGCCCGCGCCGCTTCGCCAACGGCGTCCTGCTCGATGACATGCGGCGGCGAGGCGGTGGCCAGGGCGATCAGGGCGGCCGGTGGGGTCAAGAGCGCATACCTCAAGCTTCGCGCGCGAGCGCGCCTCGTCCCGGTGCGACGAACCTATCCCCCACGCGGTCGGTTCCCAAAGCCTCCCAGTGGTTTTGCCACTGTTTTCCTGGCCGGCCTAACTTCGCCCCTGGCCTTGGCCGAGATTTCCTTCAGTTTGACCCCCTGCCTGACGGAGAGCGCGGCGCCGACGGCGCCCTTTTCGGGATCGCCGAACGCTCGGCCGAAGGTGTTCAGGCGTTCCTCAACCGAGCCCAGGAACTCGCCCTCCCACGCCGACAAATCCACCCCGGCGCGATCCGCCGCGCGTTTGGCGCGTCTCAGGGCGTTCAGGGCGGCGCGCTTGGCCTGGGCGCGCGGATCGGGAGCGGAGCGCTTCACAGCCCTCCGATGGCCGAGATGTAGAGTTCGATCAAGGCTTCTTCTTCCTGGCGCTTGCCCGCATCCTGCTTGCGCAGGCGCACCACCTTGCGCACGATCTTGACATCGAATCCCTCGCCCTTTGCCTCGGCGTAGACCTCCTTCAGATCGCTCGCCACCGCCGCCTTGTCCTCCTCCAGGCGCTCTATGCGCTCAATCAGGCTCTTCAGCTTGCCCTGGGCGCTGGTGTTGATGGTGTCGAGATTGGGGGCGCCGTCGGCCATGGCGGAGGTTGCTCGCGTATTTGAATGGAAGGAGCGTGGACCTTACGGATGCGGGCGGGCTAAGTCATGGTCCGCGCGGCCTTGTCCACAGGAGACTTGTCCGGCGCGACTTGCCGGCAGAAGGAGGCTTTCGTTTGACACGCCAGACTGTCACGCAGGGCCAGGCCGAGGCCGCAGTCCGCACCCTGATCCAATGGGCGGGCGACGATCCCGATCGCGAAGGTCTGACCGAAACGCCGTCGCGCGTCGCCCGCGCCTATCGCGAGCTCTTCGCCGGATATGACGCCAATCCCCTCGACTACATGGAGCGGACCTTCGAGGAGGTCGGCGGCTATGACGAACTGGTGGTGTTGCGCGACATTCCCGTGGTCAGCTTCTGCGAGCATCACATGCTTCCGGTTCTGGGGCGCGCCCATGTCGGCTACCTGCCCACCGACCGGGTGGTCGGCATCTCAAAGCTGGCACGGGTGGTGCACGGCTTCGCCCGTCGCCTGCAGATCCAGGAAAAGCTCACCGCCGACATCGCCGGGGCCATCGATAGGGTGCTGAAGCCCAAGGGCGTCGGCGTGGTCATCGAAGCCGAACACAGCTGCATGACCCTGCGCGGGGTCAACACGCCTGGCGCCAGCCTGACCACCAGTCACTTGACCGGCGTTATCCGCGACGATGCACGCACGCGTGGAGAGTTTCTTAGACTGGCGAGAGGGACCTAGGGTCCACACGCCACCAGGTCGCCTGGAACGCCCCAATCCAAATTGTCGCTTGACATGCAACCTACAGGTTGCCTAATGGCCTCATGAGCATGGACGCGGTGTTCCGGGCCCTGGCCGACGAGAGCCGGCGCCATTTGTTGGACCGCCTGCACGCGAAGAACGGGCAGACCTTGGGCGAACTGTGCGGAGATCTGGATATGTCGCGTCAGGCGGTGACCAAGCACCTGGCGATTTTGCAACGCGCCAGTCTCGTCGCCACGCGTCGGCGGGGCCGCGAGAAACTGCACTTCCTCAATCCCGTTCCGATCAACGAGATCGCCGAGCGTTGGATCGGCAAATTCGAGCGCGGCCGCCTGCGCGCCCTCTCGGACCTCAAGAGAAACTTGGAAGGACACTCCGATGAGTAAGCAATTTATCTACGTCACCTATATCCGCACAACCCCGGAAAAGCTGTGGGACGCGCTGACCAAACCCGAATTCACGACACTGTACTGGTGCGAAACGTGGCAAGACTGCGAATGGAAAGTCGGATCGGAATGGAAGCTGATGATACCCGACGGCCGCGTCGGCGACAGCGGGGAAGTCCTCGAACTGGACCCGCCGAGGCGCTTCGTGGTCTCGTGGCGAAATGAGTTTCTTCCCGCCATGCGCGCCGAAGGCTATTCGCGCGCCTCGTTCGATCTCGAACCCGCGGGCGACGCCGTAAAGCTGACGGTCACGCACCAATTCGAGACGGCGGATTCGGAATTGTTCAAGGGCGTGTCCGGCGGCTGGCCGACCATCCTGGCCAGTCTCAAAAGCTTGCTCGAAACGGGCGAGTCCCTTGAAGCGACGCGCCATTGGCCCAAGGCAATGTGATGGCTGCGCCGCAGTCCGCGGCCTCGGCCGGGCGGTCAGCCCTGGCGAGCCTTATAGCGCGGGTTGGTCTTGTTGATCACATAGATCCGGCCCCTGCGGCGCACGAGCTTGCAGTCGCGGTGCCGCGTCTTGAGCGTCTTTAGCGAGCTTCTGACTTTCATGGCGTGCGACTTCTTCGGCGGGCCGTCTTGGAAGGGGAGCGGCGTCGTATAGGGAGAGGGGTGGCGCAAGTCAATCTTGCGCACCCAGAGCGGTTTTGGGCATTTCTGGGGCGCTCGCCCTCGCCATCGGCGATGAAAGGGCGCATAGTCGGTCCGGACCGCCGATAAGCGACGGTGGAGCATTTCATGTCAGCCCTGATATTCAAGATCGTTAAGCACGACGGCGCCTGGGCCGTCGAACACGAAGGCCGTTATTCCAATCGCGCCCGCGACAAAGCCGAGGTGGTGGCCTCGGCCACCAAGCTGGCCCGGGCCGCCGTCGGCCAGGGACGGGTCGTCCAGGTGCGGGTCGAAGGCGAAACCGGCTACTTCTGATCCACCTTCATGGGAGACCATCATGGCCAATAAAGATCAGAAACGAACCAAGAAGGAAGTCCGCAAGCCCAAGCAGGCCAAATCGAAGCCCGCCGCGGCCACTTCTTCCTTCGTGGTCACACCCGGCAAGAAAAAGTAGCGCTTCGCGGCCGGAAGAGCTCGCTAATACCCCTGCAGGCGCGCGTAGCGGTCGCGGTGATAGGCTTGGCCGCCGAAGGTGATCTCAGCGGCGCGGGCGCGCTTGAGGTATAGGCCGGCGTCGTGGGCGTCGGTCATGCCGATGCCGCCGTGCATCTGGACCATTTCGTTGGAAACCAAGTGCAGTGTGTCGCCCACCTTGGCCTTGGCCAGCGAGACGAGTTCAGGAGCGTCGGGTGAGTTGTTGTCGATGGCGGTGAGCGCCGCCTCCACGCAGGACCTCGCCAACTCCAGATCGGTGAACATCTTGGCCGCCCGATGCTGGAGGGCCTGAAAAGCGCCGATCACCTGGCCGAACTGCACCCGCGTCTTGAGATAGTCGAGGGTGGTTTCGAAGGCCTGCACGGCCGAGCCCAGCATCTCGGCGGCGAGGCCCGCCCGGGCGCGGTCGAGGGTCTTCTCCAGCAGGTTCCAGCCATTGCCCTCTTCGCCGAGCCTGGCGTCCGGCCCCACCTGGACCTTTTCGAAGGTGACCACAGCCGCGCCGCGTGAATCGGCAAGCTTGAGGGCCCTGCGGCTGAGCCCTGGCGCGTCGGCGGCGACAAGGAAGAGGGTGATCCCGTCCACATCTCCACTCTTGCCCGCCGTGCGCGCGGAAACCACGAAGAGATCGGCCGCCATGCCTTCGAGCACGAAGGTCTTGACGCCGGTTAGGCTGTAGCCGTCGCCGTTCTTGCTTGCCGCCAGGGCGACCCTTTCGGGCGCGTGGTGCGGGCCTTCATCGATGGCCAGGGTGGCCACGGCGTCTCCCGCGGCGATCTTGGGGAGCCAGGCTTCCTTCTGCGAAGTACTTCCGCCCAGAACGATGGCGCTGGCGGCGGCCAGGGCGGTCGCCACCAGAGGCGAGGCGGTGAGCGTGCGTCCGGTCTCCTCCAGGACGAGCCCCAGGCTCAGATAGCCGAAGTCCGAGCCGCCGTATTCCTCGGGGATGATTACCCCCGTCCAGCCCATGGCCGCCATCTCGGCGAAGGCGGCCGGGTCGTAGCCGAGCTCGGGTCCGGCGTCGCGCACCTTGCGGAAAGCGGAGATGGGGGATTTTTCCTGCGTCCACGTCCTGGCGGCGTCGCGCAGCAGGCTTTGTTCTTCGGTCAGTACGGCCATGGGCGTTATTTCAAGGTCCCTAGTGCGATGAAGCCGAAAGCGGATCAGGCAGATCGAGGATCCGCTTGGAAATGATGTTGCTCTGGATTTCGGCCGAGCCGCCGTAGATGGTCGTCGCCTTGCCGCCCAGCCAATTGCGCACCGCGGCCAGCTCCTGGGCGGAAAAGCCCTCGCCCTCCCAGCCCAGGCCCTGGCTGCCCATGACCTCGAGGGTCAGCTCGGCCCGCTCCTGCATGACCCTGGTTCCGGCGTTCTTCATGATCGAGGTGGCGGTGCTGGGCCCGGCGTTGGACCGCGACTCGGTCATGCCGCGCATGGCGGTCAGCTGGAAGGCCCGCGCCTCCATCTCATGGGCGGCGATGCGCGGGCGCAGGTCGCGGTCGTCGATCTTACCGGCCTGGTCGAGGCCGATATAGTCCTTGGCCAGATCGCTCACCGAGGCGGCGAACATTCCCCCGCGCGCGCCCGCGCCGGCCAAGCCCCCCCGCTCGTGCTGCAGGAGCCGTTTGGCGATCGTCCAGCCGCCGCCCAGGGGGCCGACCAGGTTTTCCTTGGGAACCTTCACATCGGTGAAAAAGGTCTCGCAGAACGGCGAATTACCGCTGATCAGGCGGATGGGCCTCACCTCGATGCCCGGCGAGGTCATGTCGATGAGCAGGAAGCTGATGCCCTCATGCTTCCTGGTGTTGTCGGTGCGCACCAGGCAGAAACACCAGTCGGCCCATTGCGCGCCGCTGGTCCAGATCTTTTGGCCGTTGACCAGCCAGTGATCGCCCTTGTCCTCGCACCGGGTCTGCAGAGAGGCGAGGTCCGAGCCCGCGCCCGGCTCGGAGAACCCCTGGCACCAGCGAAGCTCGCCGCGCACGATGGGCGGGATGTGGGTCATCTTCTGCGCTTCGGAGCCGTATTCGAGCAAGGTGGGGCCGAACATCATCACCCCCATGCCGCCGATGGGGTTCCACGCCCCGACCGCGGCCATCTCCTGGCCGAGGACACGCGCCTGGCCCGCGCCGAGGCCGCCGCCGCCATAGGCCTTGGGCCAGGTTGGGACGCCCCACCCCCTCTCGCCCACGGCCGCCGTCCAGGCCTTGACGTCCGAGCCGCCTGGCGCGCGCCCCTCGGCCATCATGATAGCGCCGCGGCCCTTCAGGGACGGCGGGAAATGCTCCGCCAGCCAGGCCTTCGCGTCGTCGCGAAAGCCCTCCAGGTCTTCTTCGCCGCCGGCGGCCATCACCAATGCTCCTTTCGACCGTCGCTCACAGTTTCGGGTCCGGAAGGCCCAGCACCCGCTTGGCGACCACGTTGACGTTGACCTCCGAGGTGCCCCCTTCGATGGAGTTGCCCTTGGAGCGCAGCCAGCCATGGCTGGCGACGAGTTCGGCGGGGGTGAAGCCTTCCCCCTCCCAGCCCAGGCCTTGGGCGCCCATGGCCTCGACCATGAGTTCGGAGCGCTCCTGCGCCAAGGTGGCGGCGGCGTATTTGATGATCGAGGTCGCGGCGCTGGGGCCATTGCTGGCCCGCGACTCGGCGGCGACGCGCCCCAGGGTCAGATAGAAGGCCTGGAAGTCCATCTTGTTGCGCGTGACGCGGCCGCGCAAATCGGCGTTCGCCAACGCGCCGGTCTCATCGACCCCCACATAGCGCTTAGCGATCTCGCCCAGGTCGCCGGCCGAGCCGCCCGCCCCGCCGCCGGCGCCAAAGCCGCCGGAGATGTTCTGGCGCTCATATTGCAACAGCCGCTTGGCGATCTCCCAGCCGCCGTTCAACCGACCGACCAGGTTCTCCTTGGGGATCTTCACGTCGGTGAAAAAGGTCTCGCAGAACGGCGAGTCGCCGCTGATCAGCTTGATGGGACGTGTCTCCACGCCGCTCGAGGCCATGTCGATGAGGACGAAGCTGATCCCCTCGTGCTTCTTGGCCGTGTCGGTGCGAACCAGACAAAAACACCAGTCGGCCTTGTTGGCGTAGGAGGTCCAGATCTTTTGGCCGTTGATCAGCCAATGGTCGCCGGCGTCCTCACACCGCGTCGCCAGGCTCGCCAGATCCGATCCCGCGCCAGGTTCCGAATAGCCCTGGCACCAGCGGATCTCGCCGCCGGTGATCTTGGGCAGATGCTCGCGCTTCTGCGCCTCGCTGGCGTATTCCAGCAGCACCGGCCCCAGCATCCACAGCCCGAAGGAGGCAAGGGGCGCGCGATAGCCGCCGGTGGAGATCTCCTTCTCCACGATGCGCGCCTGTTCGGGGGTGAGGCCGCCCCCGCCGTACTCGCGCGGCCAGGTCGGGGCCGTCCAGCCCTTCTGCGCCACGCGGCGCATCCACACGATCTGCGGATCGTCACTGCCGGCGAAGGGCCGCCCGCCCCACGTCGCCTCGGGATCGACGCGCGCCTTGGGATCGCGCAGCTCTGGCGGGTAGCTGTCCGCCAGCCACGTCTTCACCTCGGCGCGGAAGCCGTCCAGTTCGGAGGCGCCAAAATCAGCCATGGCGTTTTCCTCAAACGTTTGTTTGCTTCCGTCACTTTAGCGCCGCGAGCCGAGGCCGCAAGCGTCATGCGCCGCAGGGTCGCGGCTGTTCGATCGCACGGCCGGCCCGGCGGGCGGGCTTCCTGGTTTCGAAATTGGGCTGATGGCTGCATCCGCGTTAGAATTGCGCGGAGAGGACGTGATGCGCAGCGGACCATCCCTCGCCGTATTGGGGTTTCGACCCCACACCTATTGGACCGCGGTCGTCGCGCTCTCCGGAGAGACCCATGCGCCGTGCGTCGTCCAGCGCCGCCGGATCGACTTTGCCGCCGGCGATGAGCGGCTTGTCTATCATCGCGCGGCGGAGACGCCATTGGCCGAGGTCGCGCCGCTGATCGGGCGCGTTCGGGCGGCGACCGAGGCGAACGCGGCGCGCGAAATCGCCACGCTCATCGCCGACTTGGCCCGCGACGGCGTTGCGGTTCGCCTCGCCGTGGTCCCGGCGGGCATCGCCAAGCTGCCGGACAGGCTGGAGGATATCCTGCGGGTGCACGCGCGCATGCACGCCGCCGAAGGGAACTTCTATCGCGATGTCGTCGCGCAGGCCTGCCACGCCGAGGGGCTGGAAGTGCGCCGGGTCGTCGAGCGCGATTTGGCCGCCCTGGTGTGCGATCTGCTCGGTTTCAAAGAGCCCGCGCTTAAAGCGCGCCTGAAGGACATGGGCTCGGCCCTCGGGCCGCCGTGGAGCGAAGACTACAGGCTGGCGACCCAAGCCGCCTGGCTTCATCTCCAGGACGCGGTCCCGGGGGGCGCCTAGTGGTGAGTGGCGGCCTGGGCGGCGGCGCCAGCGGTCAACGCGCCCGGCGCCGGAACGACGGCTAATGATTTCATGGTCGATCTCTCGTTTGGCGTGACGGGTTATATCAACCCTTTGCCGCCCTAGGTCGTTTGCGGGAGACGGAAGCGCACCTGGTTTCGTGCGAAATCGAGACAGACATAGTCGAAACGGCTGAGCACGTCGACGCCCAGCAGGAGCGCCGGCTTGTCTATCATGTTCCACATGCGAAAGGTGTGGAGGTCGGCGAAGGTCACCGGCCACGTGGAGAGGGTCAGCCGGCCGATGCGCAACCGCGGCAGGTCCGCGATCTCCCCCTCGATGGTCTGGCCGGTGGCGCTCATGATCGACGTGTGAAACGAGAGTCGATCGGGCTCGCGGTTCGCCGCCTTCGCGCGCAGGGCCAAGTTGCCGATCGTGCTGTCCGCGCCGGTATCCATGAAGGCTGTCAGTCGCTGCCCGTCCAGGGCGGCGTCCACGAACGTCAGTTGGCCGCTGCGCCGCCGCGCGCCCAGCGTGATGGCCCTGGCGTCCATGGCCAGCTGGCGCCCCGGCTCGACGCGGAGCGTCTGGAGGCGAAAATCGAGTGTCACCGCCTGGCCGTCGAGATCGTCGAGCCCCAGCAGACCCGGACCTCCGATATCGTCTTGGGGGAATATCAACAGGGGGGCGTCGAGGTGGTGGCGCGCGCCCACATCCAGGCGCGCGCTAGTCGTCAAAGCCATCTGGATCCCCGCCACCCCATTGACGCTCGCGGGGCTGCCGACCGGGAGACCAAGTTGCGTCGCCAGTTCCCTCGAGATGACCGTTCGGTTGGCGCCGGTGTCGACAACAAATGGAAACGGCCCTTGGCCGTTGACCCGTACCGGGACGCTCATGCGCCGATAGAGGTCACGGACGGCGGAGACGGTGTCGGGCGGCGTATAGGAAGATGGGCTGGGTGGGATGGGGCCGACTGGCGAAGTGGACGAAACCCCCTCGGCCGCGCCCGCCGAGCGTGCGAGGCACATTCCCGCCCCAACGAGGGCGGTGGCGTACCGTCGGGTTATAGCATCGCGGCGCATGGCCCTTGGCCTCGCCTTTCTCGAAGCGATGCTACACCCTGCCGCGGAATGCAGCCAAAAGTATCTGTGGTCGATCGACGCGGTAAGGATCGAGCCGGGCAGACATTGGTCAGATTCGCATGTAGTCTCGCGGCATGCTCTACCTTGTCGGCGGCTGCAGTCGCAGCGGCAAGTCCTCCCTGGCCGAACGAATGCGAGCCCGCCATGGGGCGCCGTGGTTCCCGCTCGATGCTCTGAAAATGGGCCTCCACCTGGGGGTGCCTTCGCTTGGGGTCCACCCTGAGGACGATGATCTGGAGACGGCCGACCGTATGTGGCCGGTGATCAAGGGCGCGATTGAAAACTTGATCTTCGACGGACGGGACTACCTGGTCGAAGGCGTCAACCTGCGCCCCGCCACGGTGGCCAACTTCATCAAGGAGACCGAAGCGCCCGTGCGAACGTGTTTTCTTGGCTATCCCGAAGCCGCGATCGAAACCAAGGCGGCGCAGGTGGCGCGGTACGCCGGCCTGCCCAACGACTGGCTCAACCGGACCGGTCCAGGCAACGTGCGGCGATATCTCGAAAACTGCCGATCCCTGAGCCGCCGCCTGCTCTAGGACTGTTGCGCGCTCGGCATCCCCTTTTTCGATACAGGCGCTGACTTCGAGGGCGGCCTGGCTTCCGCGGAGCGTGTGTTCGTCGACACGGCCAGCGTGCGCTCTTAGCGGCCGGTGAAGGCGGGCGGGCGCTTTTCCAGGAAGTGGGCGACGCCCTCCTTGAAATCCTCGGAGACCAGGGAGGGGGCCATGTCGGCGTCGGCGGCGTCGATGGCCTCGCCCAGGGTCTGGAACTGGGCGTTCCACAACTCGCGCTTCATTTCCCGCAAGGAACGGGGAGAGACTTCGGTCGCCAGCATCCTGGCGTAGGCCATCACTTCGGCTTCGAAGACATCGGCGGGAAAGACGCGGTTGACCAGGCCCATCTCGCCGGCCTCCTGGGCGCTCACCCTGCGAGCCGAAAAAAGCAGATCGGCGGCGCGGGCCACGCCGATCAGGCGCGGCAGGAGCCAGCTAATTCCGTGCTCCGCCACCAGGCCCCGGCGGGAAAACGAGGTCGTGAACACCGCCGCCTCGGAGGCGAAGCGCAGGTCCGCGTAGAGGGCGATGACCAGTCCCAGACCCGCGCATGGACCGTTGACGGCGGCGATGATCGGCTTGCGAATGGCGGGAAAGTAGGAATAGACCTTGCGGAAGCTGGGATCGGCGTCCTCGTCGAAAGCCTCCTCGCGCGGCGTGGACTGCGCGTTCCCCTCCTGGATGTCGCGCAGGGTGTTCATGTCGGCCCCACCGCAGAAGCCGCGCCCGGCCCCGGTCAGGACGATGACCCTGGCGGCCTCATCGTCGGCGGCCAGGCGCATGGCGCCTCTCACCTCATGGTGCATGCGGCCCGTCCAGGCGTTCAATCGCTCGGGCCGATTGAGCGTGACCACCGCGACCGCGCCCTCGATCCGATAGAGAATCTGTTCGTAAGCCATGGGCGCGCCTTCCGCGGGATCTCTCGACGCCAACATACCGTGACCGCGGGGCGTTGGTAGACCGAATGCGCGGGCTATCCCGGCGATAAAGTCCCGGCGATACAGTAACGTTTCTTCGCGCTACCTCAGCGCCGGCTCGAGGCGGCCCATGGCTTGGGTGAGGTCAGCGGGGGAGCGGCACACACAGGCCCGAAGGAAGGTCTCCGCGCCGGGACCGAAGAAGACACCGGGGGCCAATCCCACCTTGGTCTGTTCCAGGATGCTCAGGCAGGCCTGGCGGGAATCGGGCAGGCCGTCGACCTCGAAGAACGCGTACATGCCGGCCTTGGGGCGCGGTCCCATGCGCACTCGGCCGAAGCGCTCCAGCGCGGCGCAGACGATCTCCATCCCCGCCTGGCAGTAATCCCGCATCCAGGCCACGAACGGCTCGCCTTCCTCGAGGGCGGCGACGCCGGCGTGCTGGACGAAGGTGCTCATGCCGCTGAAGGTGTACTGAACCATCATCGCCAGGGTCAGGCTGAGCGAGGGCGGATGGACCATCCAGCCGAGCCGCCAGCCGGTCATGGCCCAGGACTTGGAAAAGCTGTTCACCACCAGCAATCGCTCTTCGGGCCCGGCGTGGTCGAGGATCGAGGGGGCGTTGCGCCGCCCGAACAGCAGGCGGTTGTAAACCTCGTCGGCGACGAGCCACACGCCGCGCGAGCGGCAGAGATCCAAGAGGGCGACCTGGGTTTCCATGGGGATGACGGCGCCGGTGGGATTGCCTGGCGAGGCGAAAAAGACGCCGCGGGTGCGCCCGTTCAGGGCGGCGGCGACCTTACCTATGTCGAGCGTCCAGCCGCCGGGCCCCAGATCCATGCCCACCGAGCGCGGCTCCACGCCGACGAGGCGCGCGGTCCCGGCGATGTTGGGCCACACCGGGGAGATGGTCACGATGTTGTCGCCCGGCTCGGCGATGAGCTGGACAGCCATCATCAGGGCGTTCATGCCGCTGGCGGTGACGGTGATGCGCTCGATGCCGACCGGCTTTTCGTTGAGGCCGCCAAGATAGACCGCCAGCGCCTCGCGCAATTGCGGGATGCCGTTTTGGTGGCTGTAGAAGACCTCGCCGGCTTGCACGGCGCGCATCATCGCCTCGCCGATGAAGGCGGGCGTTGCCACATCGCCTTCGCCGAACCACAGCGGAATGATGCCGGGATCGCCCAGCCGCCCCCGCGCCAGGCTGGAGATGTTCTCCAGCGGGATACCGCGGATGGTTTGGCGCACGCCGGCGAGGGCGTCGGGGGTCAGCGAATCGGGCGCTGGCGCGTCGGGAAACTGGGAGGCGGGCATGCCCAGACCTATACGCGGGATCGCGCCAAAAGCACGACCTCGAGCGCATGGCTTTTCCGGGTCCTACCCCTCTTCGCCCACGATGGCGCGGACGACGGCGATCCAATCGGCGCGGGAGGCGGTGATCTGGCCGGGGCGATCGGCGCGCCAGGCGGCGTTGTCGGCGACCTTGCCGGCCAGGGCGCGGCCGAGATCGAGATCCTTGACGGTCACCGTGCCGGCGGCGATTTCGTCTTCGCCCAGGATGACGGCGGCCGGCGCCAGGCGCCGATCGGCGTATTTCATCTGGGCGCGCATGCCCGAGGCGCCCAGATAGACCTCCGCGGCGATACCGGCGGCGCGAAGTTCGGCGGCCATGGCGAGGTAGTCGCCAAGGCGCGCGCTATCGAGGGCGAGCACCACCACCGGGCCGCGCGCCGCCTCGGCTGAGCCGCCCGCCTCGATGGCCGCCGCCAGACGCGACACGCCGAACGAAAACCCGGTGGCGGGCGTGGCTTCGCCGGTGAAGCGGGCCACCAGATCGTCATAGCGCCCGCCGCCGCCGATCGAACCCAGGCGCACCGCTTCGCCGCGTTCGCCGGTGACCGGAGCGGTGAATTCAGCCTCGAACACCGCGCCGGTGTAGTATTCCAGGCCGCGCACCACCGACGGATCGAAGAACGCCAGGTTCTCGGCGACGCCCAGGCGCCCCAGCGCTTCGCCGATGCGCGAGAGCTCGGCCAGCCCCTCATCGCCCTCCGCCGAGCCGCCGATGACCCCGGCCAGAGCATCCAGCGTCGCGGCCCGGCCCGCTCGGCCGGCCCCGACGAACGCGAGGACCGCGTCGGCGGCTGCGCCTTCCAGACACGCGCCCTTGGTGAAGGCGCCCGATTCGTCACGCCTGCCTGAGCCCAGCAGGGCGGTCACGCCCTCGGCGCCCAGCCGGTCGAGCTTGTCCACGGCGCGCAGGACGCCCAGTTTCTGGGCCGGATCGACGACGCCCGCGGCGGTCAAAAGGCCATTGAGGAGCTTGCGGTTGTTGATCTTCAGGACGACGGCGCCAGGCGCGAGGCCCGCGGCGGCGTAGCCTTCCACGGCCATGGCGATGATCTCGGCGTCGGCCTCGGGGCGGGCAGAGCCCACGGTGTCGGCGTCGCATTGGAGGAATTCCCGGTAGCGGCCGGGGCCAGGCTTCTCGTCGCGCCACACCGCGCCGAAGGCGTAACGTCGGAAGGGTTTGGGAAGGCTCGCCGCGTTCTCGGCCACGAAGCGGGCCAGCGGCGCGGTGAGATCGTAGCGCAGCGCCATCCATTCGTCGTCATCGTCTCGGAGGGCGAACACCCCGGCGTTGGGCCGGTCCGCGTCGGGGAGGAACTTGCCCAGGGCGTCGGCGTATTCGAAGGCGCCGGTCTCCAGCGCCTCGAAGCCATAGGATTCGTAGGTCCGCGCCACGGATTCCAGAATGCGGCGCTCGGCGCGGATCTGGCCGGCCCGCCGGTCCTGGAAGCCGCGGGGGGCGCGGGCGCTCGGGCGAGGCGGGGCGTCGCTGGTCATGGGGCGGCGCTTAGACGCTCAGGTCGGGTGGGGCAAGCAGCCCTGGGTTTCCCGTCCCGCCGGAACTCCCTGATCGAGACATCACGCATGGAACGTGGGTTGGGCTAGACTTGCGCGACAGCGCGCCATTCCTTCAGCGAGGCGACGTTCGAGAGTCCCGAGGCGACGCCTTTCGCCCGCGTGCGCCGGGTGGTGCGGGACGCTCTGCGCTCCGCGGGTGATTCGGATCGCATCGACGCGCTGTTGGCGCGCCTGCTCGACGGATGACCCCTTACGCGGGGCCTTGCGCCGGCTTCGCCGCGGCGTCCAGGGCCTGGGCCACCAGGGCGGGGGTGAGAAGTTGCGGCAGGATCCTGGGTTGGGCGGCGTCTGGGCCGTAGAGGAGGTAGAGAGGGACTCCGATGCGGCCCTGATCGGCCAGGGCCTTGGCGATGACGCCGTCGCGGCGGGTCCAGTCGGCCACGAGATAGGCGGCGCCGGTGCGCCTGAAGGCGGCGGCGACTTCGGGGCTGGAGAAGGCCAGGCGCTCGTTCACCTGACAGGTTACGCACCAGGCGGCGGTGAAGTTGACCAGCACGGGCCGGCCCTTGGCGCGGAGGTCCGCTAGCCGCGCGGGGCTGAACGGCTGGGAAGCCAGGGTGCCGGCGGGAGGCGTCCCAGCGGGGTCGGCGGTTCGGCTCGCCGCCTGTGGCGCGCCGGCGACCACGAAGACGCAGAAGGCGGCGCTCAAGGTCGCCAGGCCGAGGGACACGCCCCCGCGGCCGCCCTGGGCGCGCCGACGCTGGCCCATGCCGAAGAGCCAGGCGGCGAGGCCGAGGGCCACCGCGGCGGCGAACAGGCGGGCCAGGCCCTCGGGACCGGTCTGCTGGGCCAGCACCCAGGCGAGCCAGGCGGCGGCGGCGTACATGGGAAAGGCCAGGGCCACTCGCAGCACATCCATCCAGGGGCCGGGCCTGGGGAGGGCGCGCACCAGGACCGGGCTGAAGGCGAGCAGGGTGAACGGCGCGGCGAAAGCCAGGCCCAGGGCCGCGAACACCGCCAGGGCCACGGGCGCCGATTGGGTGAGGGCGTAGCCGAGCGCCGGACCCATGAAGGGCGCGGTGCACGGAGCGGCCACCACCACGGCCAGCACGCCGGTGAGGGCCGAGCCGGTCAGGCCGCCGCGCGCCGCGAGGCCCGATCCCAGCCCTTGCGCCGAGGTCCCTATCTCGTAGAGGCCCGACAGGTTGAGAGCCGCCGCCAGCATGATCAGGCCCAAGGCCGCCACCACCGGCGGCGACTGCAGTTGGAACCCCCAACCAATGGCCGACCCGGCCGCCCGGGCGGCGATCAGGGCGGCGGCGAGGCCCATGAAGGTGACGAGGACCCCGGCCAGAAAGGCGATTCCCTGGGCGCGCGACCGGGCGGCTTCGTCACCGTGGCCGGCCAGGGCGGCGGCCTTCATGGAGAGGATGGGAAAGACGCACGGCATCAGGTTGAGGATCACCCCGCCGAGCAAGGCCAGGCCCATGGCCGCCAGCAGGCCCCCCGGCGGCCCGTCCGATGCGCCGGCTGAACGCGCCGGCGGGCCGAGTCCCGCGCTCCCCGCCGGCGGCGCGCCCGGCGTCGCGGTGATCTCATAGGCTTTGCCGTCGACGGCAAGGACGCCAGAGGCCGAGAGCGGGCCGGGTGGTTTGGCGAAAGCGGTCCCCGGCGTCATGGTCAGGGTAAGGCCCCGGCGCCCGCGCTCGACCCGTTCGGGCTTGCCGTGATCGATGAGATTGTCGTCGTAGGGGTAGAAATAGGCGTCGGCGCCTCCCGTCCCGGCGAGGGGCGCGCCGGCGACCGAGAGGGCGAGTTGCGCCCCGATTCGCCGAAAGGTGGCGGCGAGGCCGGCGGGCTTTGGTGCCGCGGAAAGGGCCCGGGCGAGCGGCCCTCCCCACCGGGGATCGGCGGCGGGGACGCCGGCGACGACCGGAAGTGTGAGGCTGAGCGTGGCGCTCCCCGGCACGCACACCTGCGCGCACACCAGGTAGTCGACCACCGCCTTCAGCGTCGCCGAACCGCCGGGTTTCGCGCCGGCCGGAACCTCGATGGGAACCGGCAACAGGACCCCGCCCTCATAGCCATAGTTCATGATCGGGCCGACCGGCAGGCGCTTGGGCGCCGGCCAGACGATGTCGCCGGCGCGCCAGCCGGGGGGAAGGGTCCAGGCGATCTTCGTCGGCTCGCCCGCATCGCCGGGATTGCGCCAATAGGTGTGCCAGCCCGCCTCGAGTTTCTGCGAGACGGCGAGGTAGACCGTCGAACCGGGCGCGGCGCCGCTGGTCTCGGCCACCAGTTCGCTGACCGCGTGCGGCGCCGTCACGGGCGCGGCGCGGAGACCGCCCGCCAAGGCGATCGCGGTCAGGGCGGCGAGAGAGGCGCGGATGCGGGGCTTCATGGCCGGCACCATAGACGACCGGCCTTCGACGCGGAACCGTTCGGCTCTTGCCGCGAGGATGGGCGGAGCGTCATGGTGACGCGCCGCTCTGCCCACCCCTCTCGAGGAGCCCGCCCCATGCCCGCCGCCTTCGACGACATCGAGATCGGTCAGGTGGTCCACTTCGGCGCGGCGAGCGTGGACGAAGCGGCGCTCGCCGCGTTCATCGCGGCCTTCGCGCCGGGCTGGAGCGTCGAGCGCGGGGCGCCCGACGCCATGGTTTTCGCCCTTTGGTCTCGCCTGGACGCGGAAGCCGCGGCGCTCTGGCCGCAGATGAAGCGGGTGGGCGTCGACGCCCTGCGCTGGGCGCGCAATCCGCCGGCCGGCGAGGTGCTGCGCGGCCGGATGACGGTAATGGGCAAGGACCCGGTGGGGGCCGGCAAGGGCATCGTCATCGCCCAGCACGACCTCCTGGACGAGGCCGGCCGGCTGGTGTTCTCGTGCCTGACCAGGAGCGTCTACGCGCGATGACGGTCAGGCCGCCGGCGCGGGCGAGCGCCGGCCCGTGGCCGGGTCGATGAGCAGGAAGGCGCAGGCGCTCGCCGCGAGAGCCCCGACCGCGCCCGCTACGGCCGCGAGGTGAAACTGGACGATCAGCGCCGGACCCCCCGCCGCCAGGGCGCCGCCGAGAAGAGCGGTGGCGATCAGCCCCCCGGTGCGGGCCAGGGCGCTGTTGAACCCTGACGCCGATCCGGTGTGGCGCGCGTCCACCGAGCCCAGCACGGCGGTGGTGAGGGGCGCGGCGGAGGCGGACATGCCGGCGGAGACCAGGAGCAGGGCCGGCAGGACGTCCGTCCAATAGCCGCCCGACGGGCTGATGCGCATCATCAGCAGAAGCCCTATCGCCACGATCAGCGGACCGACGGTGAGTAGCACCCGCGCGCCGATGCGCCCCGCCAGAGCGCCCATGAAAGGGGAAGCCAGGGCCAGCACAAGGGGCAAGGGCAAGAGGGCCGCCCCGGCGCCGGTCGCCGAATAGCCGGCGGCGCGGATGAGGACGTAGGGGAGCAGAACCAGCAGGCCGCCCAGGGCGCCGTAGAGCAGCAGGGTGAGGAGACTTAGGCCCACGAAACTTCGCGAACCGAAGAGAGCCAGCGGCATCATCGCCCGCTCCTTGCGAAGCTTCTCGACCCACACGAAGGCCAGCGTCAGCGTCGCGCCCGCCAACGCCCCGCCGATGGAGACGGCGCTCCAGCCGCGCGGCCCGGCGCCCAGCGTCAGGGCCCAGGCAAGGGCTCCCAGCGCCGAGGTGGCGAGGACGGCGCCGGCCAGATCCAGATGGTTCCGCTCGCCGCCGCGCGGCTCATCGGCCACATAGCGCAGGGTCAGGGCGATGGCGGCGGCTGCCAGGGGGATGTTCAACAGAAAGATGGCCGGCCAGCCGACGCTGTCGATCAGAGCGCCGCCCAGCACCGGCCCGATGGCGGCGGTCATGGCGCCCGTGGCCGCCCACGCGCCGATGGCGCGGCCCCGCGCCTCGCCGGAAAAGGCGCCCCCCAAGATCGCCAGGCTGTTGGGCATCAGCAAGGCCGCGCCGATTCCCTGGATCGCGCGGGCGGCGAGGAGCCAGGCGATACTTTGCGCCAGGGCGCAGGCGGCGGACGCGAGCGCGAACAGGACAATGCCGAGAACCAGCAGGCGGCGGCGCCCGAACCGGTCGCCCAGCGCGCCGCCCAGCAACAGCAGAGCGCTCAGCGGCAGAAGGTAGGCGTTGATCGCCCACTGAAGGTCGGCGGCGTCGCCGTGCAGCGTGCGGCCGATGGCCGGAAGACCGACATTGACCACCGAGCCGTCGACCATGGCGAGGCTCGAGGCCAGTATGCAGGCAGCCAGCACCATGGCGGGGTGCGCGGCGGCCGCGCCGGCCGGCGCCGCCTTGGCCAGGCCGGCGTCGCAGCTCAGATGAACGCCCGCCGCCGTCATGGAGCCTCCAAATGGTCAGGAGCGCGGCCTTTCAGGCTGCCCTTCCCTTTCCGTCCCGAGGATGCGGGCGGATTCCCGCGCTCCAAGCAGGCCCTAGTTCAAATTCGCCGCCTGGGGCGCCTGGGACTGGCGGTGGATGGCCAGGTTGATCAGGCGATCCCAGCCGAGCAGAGAGTTCAGGTGGGCGTAGATCTGGCCCATGGCTCCGTTGACCAGCAGTTCCTGGGCCTTTTCCGGCGGCAGGGCCTTGAGCTTGGTTTCCGAGATGGCGAAATATTCGGCCACGGTCTGCGGCGCGCCGGGCGATCCGTCCGGGTTGCTGGGAGTGTAGGTCTGAGTGCGGCTTTCGAACAGGTCCAGGTCCTTGAGCAAGGCGATGAAGGAATCGGTGCGCCTCACCTCGACCTCGAAGTCGTTGCAGAAATTCATGCAGTTCTTGGTGTACTGGGTCGGTTCGCCCGCCGCGTCGAAGAAGGCCATGTCCGGAAGATCGCCCAGCATCGGCGCGGCGCGGTCGATGCACACCACCAGCTGCTCGCCCTTGGGATCGTTGGCCAGGACAAAGGGATAGCGGCGGATGTAGGCGGGAATGTACACCCCGGCCTCGAAGGCGCCGTCGGGCTGGATGAACATGTTGATGTCGCCGTTGACGCCCATCACCGCCAGTGGCTGATAGCGCTCGCCGGCGAAAATGACCGGAAACGACAGGGCGGCGGCGGGGAATTCGGCCACCGTCAGGGGGGCGACCTGGCTGCCGGCGGCGAAGCCGTAGGGTTTGTCGATGCGCCGCAGGCCGAGATTGGCGTGCGCTTCTTTGCTGAGCGGCTCGGGCTTGGAATAGAACAGGACGTTGCCGGAGATCTGGCCCGTGTCGCTCTGATCGGTAGTCGCCATGAAGCACTCGAAAGGTGAGGTGATGGGGGCGGGCGAAGGGCGCGCTTTAGCCGATCGCCCGGCGCCCGGCAATGCGGCGTGACGGCCCCCTTCGGCGGAGCGCGCTTGCTTTACCCGGCGCGCGGCGGCCTAGATGAACCAGCCGCCCACCGATGAAGGCAATCGCCCGTGCCCATCTACTATCCCGACATTCTCGATCAACGCAGCGCGCCCAGAACCTTCAGTTACGGCGACAAGGACGTGATGCTCTATGCCCTGGGGATTGGCCTGGGGGCCGATCCCATGGACGAGAAGGAGCTGGCCTTCGTCTACGAGCGGGGGCTCAAGGTGGTCCCGACGGCGGCCACTGTGCTGGCGGCGGGCGGCCGGGCGCGGGACGGCGGCCAGGCGCCCCGCCCGCCCGGCCACCGGGTCAGCAACATCAACTTCCTCATGGTCGTGCATGGCGAACAGAAGGTCGAACTGCACCGGCCCCTGCCGGCCAGCGGCGCCTTCACCGCGACGAGCCGGACCATCGGCGCCTATGACAAGGGCGCGGACAAGGGCGCGGTGGTGATCAACGAGACGGTGTGGACCAGCGAGGCCGGCGAGAAGGTCGCCACCCTGACCGGATCGACCTTCGCCCGCGGCGACGGCGGATTTGGCGGGCCCTCCGAAGGGGCGCCGGCGCCGCACCCGACGCCAACCCGCGGTCCGGATCTCTCGCTGGACTTCGCCACCCGGCCCGACCAGGCTCTCATCTATCGCCTCAACGGTGACCGCAATCCCCTGCATGCGGACCCGGAGATCGCCCGCAAGGCGGGGTTCGAGCGGCCGATCCTGCACGGGCTTTGCACCTATGGGATCACCTGCCGGGCCATCCTCCAGGCGATTACCGCCTTCGACCCCGAACCGATCCTCAGCCATCAGGTGCGCTTCTCGGCCCCGGTCATCCCGGGCGACACCCTGACCGTCGATCTGTGGAGGGAGGGCAAGGAGATCGCCTTCGAGGCGCGGGTCAAGGCGCGCGACGTCACGGTGATCAAGAACGGGCTGACGGTGCTGCGCTAGGGCGGCGTTTCTTAAGGACAACCATGATGAGACGCTTTTTCGGCCGCCGGCTGTTCACGGCGGTGTTGCTGACCGTGGCCGTCGGGGCCTTCTGGACGGCGCGCGCGACGGCGGCCGACGAGGCCAAGCCCGAGGCCGCCGCGGCGGACAAGCCTGGGGACAAGAGCGCCGACAAGAAGGACGACAAGCCCGATCTGCCGGCCTTTCCCGCCGACGCCAGCGTCAAGCAGACGACGCGCGTGGACGGCAGGACGCTGGGCTACACCGCGACGGTGGGCTTTCTTCCGGTGCGCGACGACAAGGGCAAGACGATCGCCCAGGTGGTGTTCACCGCCTACACCCTGGATGGCCCGCGCGATGCGTCCCGGCCGGTCACCTTCGCCTTCAACGGCGGCCCCGGCGCGGCTTCGGTCTATCTGAACCTGGGGGCCATCGGTCCAAAGCGCGTGGCGTTCGGTACGGCGGGCGACAGCCCCTCCGACCCGGCCCGCCTGATGGACAACGACGGCACGTGGCTCGATTTCACCGACCTGGTGTTCATCGATCCGGTGGGAACCGGGTTTTCGCGCTCTCTGGTCGGTAAGGCGGAAACCCAGAAGGCCTTCTACGCCACCAAGCCGGACATCGAATATCTGTCACGGATCGTCTTTGACTGGCTGGTGAAGAACGGCCGGATGGCCTCACCCAAATACATCACCGGCGAGAGCTACGGCGGCTTTCGGGGACCTCGGATCACCCACTATCTGCAGACGCAGCTGGGCGTGGGGGTGAACGGGGTGGTGCTGCTTTCGCCCTACCTGGACTCGGCGGCCGACTTCGACCCGGGGCTCTCGCCGCTCCCCTTCGTCATCACCCTGCCCTCCATGGCGGCGGCCAATCTGGAGCGGCAAGGAAAGCTGACGCCGCAGGCCATGGCGGCGGTCCAGGACTATGCGCGCGGCGAATACGCCGCTGACCTGATGAAGGGCCGCACCGATCCGGCGGCGCGCGAGCGCCTGGAGCGGCGGGTCGCCGAGCTCACCGGCCTCGATCCCACCTTCGTGAAGCGCGCCGGCGGGCGGATCGAGACCCAGGCCTTCCTGCGCGAGGTGTTCCGCGACGAGGGCAAGCTCGGCAGCCGCTACGATTCGAACGTCACCGAATGGGACCCCTTCCCGTTCGCGCCCGAACAGCGCACCGGCGATCCGATCCTCGAGACGATCATCGCGCCGACCACCTCGGCCATGGTTGACTTCGTCACCCGCACGGTCGGCTGGAAGGTCGAGGGCCGATACAGTGCGCTCAGCTACGAGGTCAACAAGGCGTGGAACGACGGCCTCGACGAGCAGGTCGAGTCGGTCACCGACCTACGTCAGGCGGCGGCCCTGGACCCGAAGAGGCGGGTGTTGATCGCCCACGGCTGGGACGATCTATCCTGCCCCTTCTTCGCCTCTGTTCTGGTGGTCGACCAGATGCCGGCCATGGGCGATCCGACCCGCGTCGCGGTGAAGGAATATCCCGGCGGCCATATGTTCTACGCCCGCCAGGACAGTCGCCTCGCCCTGCGCCGGGACGTGATGGCGGTGTATCGGGCGCGGTGAAGGACGCCGGGCGCGGTTCTGGACCGCTCCGGGCTTTTGATAGCGCCTACGGCAGGGGAACCTCCGGCGCGGGGTGGTTGGCCGGGTCGTTCACGCCGTGGGACAGATGCTTGAGGAACGGGGCCATGATCAGGAAGAGGACCCCGAAGCCCACCCCGGTCCAGCCGATCGCCTGGAAGACGCTCAGCGAAGCGTGAAGGGCGGCGCGCGGATCGATCACCTGTCCGCCGGCCGTCGCGGTTCCGGCGATCTGGGCGATCTTGGCGGCGATGAACTCGGCCGCCGACGTCGCCAGGAACCATACCGCCATCAGGGTCGAGACCAGGACGGGCGGCGAGAGCTTGGTGATCTCCGATAGTCCCACCGGGCTGAGGCAGAGCTCGCCGGTGGTGTGCAGGAGATAGGCGAAGCCCAGAACCAGCAGCGGCATGCGAAACTGCGCGTCGGCGAACCCCTGGCTGGCGACGATGACCAGAAAGCCCAGGCCGACCTGCGCCAGGCCCAGGCCGAACTTGGTCACCGGATTGGGATCGCGCCCCTTGCGGCCGAGATAGCCCCACAGGGCGGCGAAGATGGGCGCCAGGATGAGGATGAAGCCGGCGTTGAACGACTGGGTCTGGGCGGCGTTGAAGCCCATGTCGATCCACCAGGCGCCCGGCGGAGTGTTGGCCGCGGCGATCATGGCGGTCGTGCCCATGAACACCTGGTGGCCCAACAGGTTGAAGACGATGGGCGCCCCCAACAGCGAGAGGTTGGTGTTGCGATCAGCGAAGAGATTTAGCGAAGTGGCGGCCTGCTCGAACAAGGTGAAGAAGACGATCGACCCGGCGATCAGGACGAAGGCCAGGAAGATCCGGTCACGCTCGATCTTGTTGCACTTGGTGACCATGAAATGGCCGACGTAGGTCAGCGCCGCCAGCCAGCCGACGCCCAGGGCGCCGCCCACGATCCGGTTGTG
>Ga0182024_10000625_pt1 | contig 91920 bp, 81 predicted proteins | sample P32metaG_FD_120480 | JGI IMG/M metagenome (GOLD analysis project Ga0182024, IMG submission 120480) | Permafrost microbial communities from Stordalen Mire, Sweden - P3-2 metaG (Illumina Assembly) | ecosystem: Environmental > Terrestrial > Soil > Wetlands > Permafrost | place: Sweden: Stordalen... | reverse complement strand
GCTATCCAGGACTACATCCGGCTATACAACAAGAATCCCCAACCCTTTCAGTGGATCGCCAGTGCCAGTCGCATTATCAGGAAGGTCAACAAATATAAAGGAATTTCAGAAACAGGAGACTAGAGGGCGCCTTCCCCCCGGTCGTCATTTCGGATCCGGATCGCCTCCGCCACGTCGAACACGAAGACCTTGCCGTCGCCTATCTTCCCGGTGCGCGCACTTGAAACGACGGTGCGGACCACTTCTTCGGCGCGGGCGTCGGGCACCACCATCTCGAGCTTGACTTTAGGAAGCAGATCCACCTGGTATTCCATGCCCCGATAGATTTCTTTGTGGCCCTTCTGGCGGCCATGACCCCGGACTTCCGAGATGGTCATCCCGTCGATGCCGATGGCCTTGAGAGCTTCCTTGACGTCCTCCAGTTTATGCGGCTGGATAATAGCTTCTATCTTTTTCATGTCGGGTTGTGTGCTCCGGGGCTACGATTCGAGATTATAACCCTCTTCGCCGTGCATGCTGACATCCAGGCCTTCGAGCTCTTGATCGGGCGTAACCCGGACACCCAGAATTACATCGCAGATCTTGAGGACGATCAGGGTCCCGACGATGGCTAAGATCCAGGAGATCGCGACTCCAATGGCTTGATTGAACACCTGGCCCGGAACACCGTCCACCAGGCCCAAGGGAAGCACTTTGCCGCTGGCGTCCTTGAGGCCGTCGTTGATCGCGCTGGTGGCGAAAACGCCAGTGAGGATGGCTCCTATGGTTCCACCGGCGCCGTGGACTCCAAAGGCGTCGAGGGTGTCGTCATAGCCGAACTTGCTCTTGACGGTCGTGACCATGAAGAAGCACACCATCCCGGCCACGAATCCGATCAGGAGCGCGGGAAAAGGCTTCACGAATCCAGAGGCGGGCGTGATGGCGACCAATCCGGCGACGGCGCCCGAGATACCGCCCAGCACGCTGGGCTTGCCGTTGCGGATCCATTCAACCAACAGCCAGCCGAGTACCGCCGCCGCGGTCGCGAAATGAGTGGCGACGAATGCGCTGGTGGCCAGAGCCGACGCAGCCAGCGCGCTGCCGGCGTTGAATCCGAACCAGCCCACCCACAGCAGGCACGCGCCGATTACGCTGATCACCAGGTTGTGCGGCTTCATCGGCTCGGACATGTAGCCTTTCCGCTTTCCGAGGTAAAGCGCGCAGACCAGGGCGGAGACGCCAGAGCTTATATGCACCACCGTTCCTCCGGCGAAATCGAAGCAGGGAATCTTGCCGCCTGCAAACGCGTTCAGCAGCCCGCCTTTGCCCCACACCATGTGGGCCAGTGGAAAATAGACGATCAAGGCCCACAGCACGCTGAACAACAGCATGGCGCTGAACTTCATCCGTTCGGCGAAGGCGCCGGAGATGAGAGCGGGCGTGATTATGGCGAACATGAGCTGATAGACCATGTAGGTCTGTTGCGGGATGGTGGCGGCATAATCGGCATTGGGAGCGGCGCCGACGTTGTTCAGAAAGACATATCGCAGGTCGCCCAACACGGGCGAACCCTCGCCGAACGCGAGGCTGTAACCAATGATGGCCCACAGCACCGTGATAACGGCCATCAGGATAAAGCTGTGCATCATGGTTCCGAGAACGTTCTTGCGCCGGACTAATCCGCCATAGAAAAGCGCCAAGCCCGGACCGGTCATCATCAGAACCAGCGCCGCGCTCACCAGCATCCAGGCATTGTCGCCGGCGCTCTGGGCCGATTTCACGGCGGCCTCCAGATTGGTCAGGCGAGTTTCAGTTGACGGACCCGCGGCTTGGGCCATCGCGAGGACGGGCGTCAACAGCGCGACCCAAAAACGGTAAGGCATAGATCTAATGATTATCTACCCGCAAGTGATGGCCCGCTACATAGGAAAGTTCTATGGAGGGGATAGCGAGTTTCTATAACGAATTCGGCGGCACGGCTTCCGGCGGCTTCCATTTCATCCCGACGCTGAATTCAAGCCCGACTTGGTACTTATTGCCTTTGCGTTGACAGCTCCGGACCGAGGCTGTGCCGCTCAGCTTCAGCTTGTCACAGCGAAGAATCACAAAGGAGCGTTCCTGCACTGCTTCGGGAATCTCGATGCGCATGCCGAGCTCGGAGATGTCGAGTGTTCGGGCATTGGCGAACTTGTCGGCGCCGTCGCGGTCTTTCCACATGACCTGGACGATGTCGGCGCGCTCGGTTCTTTCGTGCCTTCGGATGCCTTTCGAAGTCATACAACCTACACGCACTTATCGGCGAACGGCGGCTAAACCATTAGCTCGCTGATTTTCAGGGTTATACTGCATGAAAACGTGCAACTTCCGGCGCATATCGGAAAGTACGAGCTGATCGAGCCCCTGGGCGGAGGTATGGCGGAGGTTTACCGCGGGCGCGACGCCAATTTAGGACGCATGGTGGCGATCAAGATTCTAACCGAGGCCGGAATGGCCGACCAGGAGGCCTCAGCCCGGTTCCTAGCCGAGGCGCGCCTCACCGGCAGCCTGGCGCATGAAAACATAATCGGGTTTTACGACTATGGCGAGCAGGACGGACGGTCGTTCCTGGTGATGGAGTACTTCGACGGTGAGAGCCTGGGGGCGGCGATCCGCGGATGGCGCACGGGCGATCTTCGCAACCAGCTCCTCATCGCGCGCCAGATTGCCAACGGGCTGGCTTATGTGCATTCCAGAGGCATCATCCATCGCGATGTCAAGCCGGACAACGTCTGGATCGACTCGGCCGGTAACGTAAAGATCATCGACTTTGGCGTAGCGAAAACCGGCGAATTTTCCATTACCGGAGCGGGCTTCACCCTAGGCACGCCCTATTACATGGCCCCCGAGCAGGTGCGCGGCGACAAGCCCACTCCACTGGTGGACATTTACGCGTTCGGAGTCCTGCTGTTTGAGTTGGTCACCGGAATCCGGCCTTTTGAAGGCCAGACGGTGAACGAGATTTTCGACCGGGTCCTGCACCAGGCGCTGGATCTCGAGCCGCTGAAGAAAACCGGAATTCCGGATGCGGTCAGCGATCTGATTCACGGCTGCACGGCCAAGGAATGGAGCGCGCGGACGCAGGATTTTTCAATCGTGACCGGCAAGATCGATGAAATTTTGAGGCGGATGCCGGAAGGCCGGCCGCGCGGCCGCTGGGTCTGGGTGGCAGGCGGCGTGGCGGTGCTGGTGGCAGCCGCACTTTATATCGTGTTACGATATTATTGATGAAGGATTTGTCGCTGGCCGGCTACCGGGCCTTGGCGGAGTTCCGCTTTCAAATCCGACGCTTTGTGCGCTTCAGCGAGGAGCAAGCGCGCCACCTCGGCCTGGAACCGCAGCAACACCAGCTGCTGCTTACCATCAAAGGCCTGCCCCCTCGAACCATAGCCAGCATCGGGGAACTGGCCAGCCGTCTACAGCTCAAGCATCACAGCGTGGGCGAGCTGGTGGATCGCCTCGAAAGGCGCCGTTACGTGATCCGCAGCATCGGCCCTGGGGATCGCCGGCAGGTGATCGTTCGGCTTACGGCTTCGGGCAGCAGCGTATTGCGGAAGCTCTCGCTGGCGCATCACGAAGAACTGGAAAAGGCCGGCCCCGCGCTGGCTCAAGCCCTGCGGTTGCTCATGAAACAGGCGCGAAATCAGGCTAGGAGCGAGGTATGAAAAAATATCCTCGCGCGCAGGAAATCGGCGATTTCACAGCGGACTGGCGGATGGTTCCCATCGCAGGGCTGGCGATTCTGATCGGCCTTCTCAGCACCGGCGTGGCGTGGGCGCTGCTGCGGCTGATTGGGCTGTTTACTAATCTTTGCTACTACCATCGCTGGGACACGACTATGGTGTCGCCGGCCGGGAATCAGTTGGGCGCCTGGGCCATCCTGATTCCAGTGGCGGGGTCGCTAGTAATTGGGCTCATGGCGCGCTACGGCTCAGAGCGCATCCGCGGGCATGGAATTCCCGAGGCGATCGAATCGATCCTGATCAACGGCAGCCGCGTGCAGCCGCGCTTGGCGATACTCAAGCCGCTGTCGTCGGCAATATCGATAGGAACCGGCGGCCCATTTGGCGCCGAAGGGCCGATCATCATGACCGGGGGCGCGTTTGGATCGATGGTGGCGCAGTTCTTCCACCTCACCAGCGTGGAACGCAAGACTCTGCTGGTGGCTGGAGCGGCGGCCGGAATGTCGGCGACTTTTGCCTCGCCGATCGCAGCGGTGATGCTGGCCGTGGAACTATTGTTGTTCGAGTGGAAGCCGCGCAGTCTAGTGCCGGTTGCATTGGCCAGTGCTACGGCCGGAGCGGCACGCAGGTACATTCTCGGGCTGGGTCCTCTGTTTCCGGTTTCGCATCATCCGGTTTTCATCGGCCCCGAAGGACTGTTGGGCTGCGTCTTGTGCGGGCTGCTGGCCGGCGGATTATCGGCGCTGCTTACCGGCGCAGTTTACGCAGCGGAAGACTCGTTTGCGAAGCTGCCGATCCATTGGATGTGGTGGCCGGCCATCGGAGGTCTGGTAGTGGGAGTGGGGGGCCTGATTTTTCCGCAAGCGTTGGGGGTCGGCTACGAGACCATCGGAGCGCTCTTGCAGGGTGACGTGGCGAAAACTACGATCCTTGGGATTCTCCTGGTTAAATCGATTATCTGGGCGGTGGCGCTGGGCTCCGGCACATCGGGTGGAGTGCTGGCCCCGTTACTGATGATGGGCGGGGCGTTGGGCGGCATCGAGGCGATCTTCCTGCCCAACGAAGGCCTGGGTTTTTGGCCGCTGGTGAGTATGGGCGCGATACTCGGAGGCACGATGCGATCTCCCTTGACCGGGATCATTTTCGCGCTGGAGCTTACACACGACGTGAACGTGCTGCTCCCGCTGCTGGTGGCCAGCGTCATTGCGCATGGCTTCACGGTATTGGTACTGAAGCGGTCGATCCTGACCGAGAAGGTGGCCCGCCGGGGTTATCACCTAAGCCGCGAATACGCCGTCGATCCGCTGGAGATTCTTTTCGTGCGCGATGCGATGAGAACGAATCTGGCCGCTCTTCCTTCCGAGAGCACCCCCGAGCAAATCCAAAACAGCATGAGCGCGAAGCATGCACCACGAGGTCAATATCTCTATCCGATCGTGGATGGCTCGAAGCAACTCCGCGGCGTGATCACCAGAAAGCACCTGCAGAAATTGTTGGCCGATCCTAAGGCCCGGGATCAGTCGCTTGGTGAGGCTGCCCGGCAGGTAGTCGTGGTGGCCTATCCGGACGAGCCGCTGCGCGTGGTGGTGAATCGCATGGCCGAGACCGGCTTTACCCGATTCCCGGTGGTAGATCGCGGAGATCAACGCAAGCTGCTGGGTATCATCGGGCTCAGGGATTTGTTGTCGGCGCGAAGCCGGAATCTGGTAGAAGAGCGCACTCGCGAGCGCGTTCTCCGTCTCCGGTTGCCGCTTGGGAAACAACCTGAAACGACGGCATCGGGCGACTAACTGGCGCGCCGGTTCTTCTCGAACTGCCATGCCGTACCGACAATATCGGTCAGCTCGGGAAGTCGCGGCGTCCATCCAAAGCCGCGTTTTAGCTTATCGGAATTCGCCACCAGCACGGGCGGATCGCCGGCGCGGCGCGGGGCGATCTCGAACGGAACGGTGCGGCCAGTGACCTCCTCCACCGCGCGCAGCACCTCCATAACCGACTGGCCGGTTCCGGTCCCTACGTTAAAGGCATCGGATGCGCCGCCGGTCAGCAGCTTTTCGAGAGCTAAGACATGCGCTTCCGCCAGGTCCCTCACGTGAATGTAGTCGCGGACGCAGGTGCCATCGGGAGTTTCGTAATCATCGCCGTAGATGTTGATTGGGTTGCCGGTAACGACTGCACGGAGCAACAGCGGGATCAGATGCGTTTCCGGATCGTGCTCTTCACCCAACCCGGACTCAGGGTCGGAGCCGCAGGCGTTGAAATATCTCAACTTGATACTTCGCAATCCACGATACTGATCGAGCCAGCCCAGAATCTTTTCGACCATCACCTTCGATTCGCCATACGGGTTGACCGGGGCGAACGGCGCGTCTTCGGGAATCGGCACGGCCTGGGGCGTCCCGTAGACCGCCGCGGTCGAAGAAAAGACCAGCCGCTTCACGCCGGCCTGCACCATGGCCGTCAGCAAGGACAGCGTCCCGCCGACATTGTTGGAAAAGTACAGCTCCGGTTTCTGGGTGGATTCACCGACCGCGATGTAAGCCGCAAAATGGACGACGGCGTCGACCGCCTCGCGGGCCAGCAGATCCGCCAGAGCGGTGGTATCGGAAATATTCAGCTTGTGGAACGGCAGGTCTCTCACGTTGTGTTGATGCCCGCGCGAAAGGTCGTCGACTATGACGACGCTGTAGCCGCGCCGGGCCAACAGATGAGCGGTGGTGGATCCGATGTAACCGGCGCCGCCCGTCACCAGTATTTTGGGCATAAGCTTATAGTGTAAAGGTGGCTTACAACGGTAACATATATGTTACCATAACACGTGATTGACGTTCGGGAGCACAACGAACTTTGCTCGGCGGCGGCACCAAGCAACGCCAGCAGCCAGACGTCCAAACCGCTCTTGACCGCTGGCAGGATTATAAACGGAGAAAATAGGAGGACAACCATGGCCCTGACCCGCGACTTCAAGGAAACCATCCGCGCCCGCGTCGAGCGCGATCCCAAATTCCGCAAGGAGCTTCTGCGCGAAGGCGTCGAATGCATGCTCCGCGGCGATATCGCCACCGCCAAGACCATCCTTCGGGACTACATCAATGCGACCGTCGGATTCACGGAACTTGCCGAGGTCACGCATATCCCCTCCAAGAGCCTCATGCGCATGCTCGGACCGGCGGGCAACCCGCGGGCGGATAATCTGTTCGAAGTCGTCAGTTTCTTGCAGCAGCGTGAAGGCGTTCGCTTTCACGTAAGGGCGGCGCCCGTCTAGTCGAGCGTCACTATAGATGTCACCGCGTTGCGCGCGCGCTGTGTCGACTCCCTGCTATACTGAAACTTAGATTTTTGACGATTCGGGTCGCTTGCCCCGGGCCGAGGAAATCAGATGCCAAAACGTACATTTCAACCAAACAATCGCAAACGGGCAAAAACGCACGGGTTTCGGGTACGCATGAGTACCAAGGATGGACGGGCGGTGCTGGCGCGGCGCCGGGCCAAAGGCCGCCATAAACTCACGGTTAGCGACGAGAGAGCTGTCCGCTCTGCCGACTAGCTTCGGTTTCCCGAAGAGCGCCCGGATTCTGCGAACTTCTGATTTCCGCAAAGCGTACAATCAAGGGAGCCGGATTGCGGGTCCTTACTTTGCGGCGTTTTGCCTGCGAGTTCCAAGGGGCGAAGAGGATGGGCCGAGGCTGGGCTTCACGGTGCCACGCGCCTTCGGAAAGGCTGTGATGCGAAACCGGGCGAAGAGGCGATTGCGAGAGGCGATTCGGGTTCGGATGCACGAGATTCCAGCGCAATGGGACATTGTGATCAACCCGCGGCGCGCGGCTTTGAAGGCGCCCGTGGAGGAGCTTCGACGCGAAGTGGATCGGCTGGTGACGCAATGCGGAAAGTGGTAATCGCCACATTGGGTTTCTATAAGCGGTTCCTTTCGCCCCTGCTTCCCTCGGCTTGCCGTTATCGTCCCACCTGCTCGGAATACATGCTCGAAGCGGTGGACAAGTATGGCGTGCGCCGCGGCGTCTGGATGGGCACGCTGCGCGTGTTTCGCTGCCATCCGTTTCGTGAGGGCGGTTTTGATCCGGTCCGCTAGAGAGCTTTCGCAACATGGCCGACTCGCCTAACAATCCGATCCAACCGGCTCCGACAGGCAAGAAAGAACTGTCCATGGAGACCCGGCTCCTGCTGGCGTTCCTGCTCATGGGCCTGGTGCTCTTCCTCACTCCGTACATTTATAAGGCCCCGCCACAGCCACCCAAACAGGCCATTCCCACGGCTGCCAAGCAAGCCGCGCAAGCTGAAAAGAAGCCCGAAGCAGCGGGGCGACCCGCGGCAACTCAGACCGTCCCGGGGCAGATTCAGGACACCGCCGAAAGAGAATTCACGGTAGACACAGACATCTATCGCATCAAATTTTCCAATCGGGGCGCGACGGTGCATAGCTGGGTGCTCAAGAAGTACCTGGACCACGCCGGCAAGCCGCTGGAGCTGGTGAATCAGGCGAGTTTCTCGAAAGTCCCGGCGCCCTTCTCGCTAGCACTCAAAAATAGTCAGGCCGCGGACGTGCTTAATTATGGGCTATATGCCGCCAAACCTTCCCCAGGCGGCCTGGGGATCGAGTACGAGTTCTCCGACGGCAAGAACCACGCTAAGAAAACATTCCAGTTTTCCAAGGACGGCTACCTGTCCCAAGTTGCCACGGAGGTTTCCGAGAACGGCGTGCCGGTGGACAACCTGATCGAATGGCGCGGCGGGTTTGGCGATCCAACCTCGCTGAACCGGATCGCCGAGCAGCATGTCGTCTCCTATGACCTGAACCAGGGCAAGCTGATCACCAGGGATGCCAAGTCCGTCAAGGACGGACCCTCCTCAATAAGTGGAAACTTCTCTTTCGCCGGCGTGGATGACCGGTTCTTCGCTTTCGTTTTCCTGCCGAAAGACAATACATCGACCACCGCGGTGGCCGTCAAAGACGATGTACCCGCAACTTCGGGCGGCAAGGAAGAGATGCATGTCGGCACGGAAGTGGGCGGCGACACCGTCAACCGCATGGTGGCCTTCGTCGGACCCAAGGATATCGATCTGCTGCGCAAAGTGGATCCGAAGCTGCAACAGCTCATCGACTGGGGATGGTTCGGGGTTATCGCCAAGCCGATCTTCCTGGCGCTGCATTGGCTCAACGACAACCTGGTCCACAATTACGGGTGGTCGATCGTAATCATCACCATAGTTATTAATCTGGTTCTACTGCCGATGCGATTCGCAGGCATGAAATCGCAGCGCAAAATGCAGGCTCTGCAGCCTCAAATTGCCGCCATCAACGCCAAATATAAGGGGCTGAGCCTGCGCGATCCAAAAAAGGCGCAACAGAATCAGGAGATCATGGATCTCTACAAGACCGCCGGCGCCAATCCGATGAGCGGCTGCCTGCCGATGGTGATCCAGATCCCGATACTGTACGCGTTCTACAAAGTTCTTAATGTCACTATCGAGCTGCGCGGCGCGCATTGGCTATGGGTGACGGATCTTTCGCAGCCGGAAATGCTGCCCATCCACATTCTTCCAGTGGTCATGGTGATCTCGCAATTCCTGATGCAACAGATGACGCCCACTCCAGGGGTCGACCCGGCGCAGGCCAAGATGATGCGGTTTATGCCGCTCATGTTCGGTTTCTTTTTCTACAATGTGTCAAGCGGTCTGGTGTTATACTGGTTGACCAGCAATTTAGTGGGGATTTTGCAGCAATGGATAGTCAATCGGACCATGCCACCACCGCCGGCGCCGGCGCCCAAGATAGTTCCCAAGAAAAAAACCAGGGTATAAGACCAGTGGGCGAACACAAATACACGGTCGCCTCGACGGGCCCGCGCATCGAGGAGTTCCTGGATATCGTACTGGACGATATGGACATGGACATCGAGTACGAAGTCCTGGAGGGCGTGCACACCCATCCCGATCTCGAAGATCCGGATGTGGTGGTGAAATTCTCCGGACCGGAAGTGGAGCTTTTGCTCGCTAACAAGGCCGAAGTGCTGCTGGCGCTCGAATTTCTGACCATGGAAGCGCTGCGCATGCCGGCCGAGGATCACTCACGGCTGTGCTTCGACGCCAATGATTACCGGCTGATGCGCATCGAGGAATTGCGGCTCAGCGCCGCGACTGCGGCCGAGAGGGTAAAGCAGACGCAACGGCCGTTCCACTTCAATCCCATGAGCAGCCGGGAGCGCCGCATCATTCACCTATGCCTGCGCAACGAGACCGCGATCCGCAGCGAAAGCACCGGCACGGGACCGTTTCGCCAAGTGGTGGTGTTGCCGATCGGGATGCCTCTGCCGGAGCCGATCCGTCCGCCGCACCCTCCTCCGCCGCGGCGCGATGGTCCGGGTGGTCCGCCGGGAAGACGGTCAGGTCCGCCCCGTCGTGGTGGCGGCAGGGACCGCGGCAGGTAGGGGGCAGGAGACAGAAGACAGGAGACAGGAGTCAGAAGTCAGAAGTCAGAAGGCAACAAGCAGAAGGCAGGGGCAGTAAGCAGAAGGCAGAACGCTGCAGGTTCGAGATACCATCGTTGCCATTTCCACTCCGCCGGGACGTTCCGGCCTGGGAATCGTGCGGCTTTCCGGTGACCAGGCGCGGGCGATCGCCCAGACCATCCTCAGATTTCGCCCGGACCACGCCTGGAAGCCCTGGACAGCCGGGCTGGCGGAACTGGTCGACGACGGCGGCCACGTGATCGACGAAGTAGTGGCGACGTTTTTCGCCGCGCCTCGCTCGTATACGGCGGAGGATCTGGTGGAAATCTCCTGCCACGGATCGCCGGTCGTCCTGCGCTTCGCCATGGAGCGCGCCTGCGCGGCGGGCGCACGGTTGGCCGAACCCGGCGAATTCTCGCTGCGGGCGTTCCTCAACGGAAGAATCGATCTTCCTCAAGCTGAGGCGGTGCGCGATCTAATTGAATCCACGACTCTGTATCAGGCTCGGGTGGCCGCGCAGCAGGTGGAGGGGTCGGTTTCGCGCCGCATCCAGCCCGCCAAGGAACAGTTGCTGGAGTTAATCGCCCTGCTCGAAGCCGGCATTGACTTCGCCGAAGACGACATCAGCGTCGCGCCTACGGACGAAATTTTGCGGCGGCTGGATCCGGTGGCGCAAGCGCTGGTCCAATTGATTTCCACGTTCGACTACGGCAAGCTGGTTCACTCCGGAATCACTCTGGCTATCGTCGGACGGCCGAATGTAGGAAAAAGCAGTTTATTCAACCGGCTGCTCGAGCAGGATCGCGCCATCGTCACCGAAATTCCCGGAACGACGCGCGATGTAGTGTCCGAAGTGGCGACCATCGAAGGTATCCCCATCCGATTCGTCGACACCGCGGGGATTCGGACCGGGCAGGATCTGGTGGAGAGGCTCGGCATCGAGCGGAGCTACCAGGCCATGGCCGATGCCGATCTGACGCTGGTGGTGATCGATCTCTCCGCGCCGCTGCAGCCGGAGGACCTGGCGCTGATCGAGCGCGCGAAGATGCAGGGACGCTACGTCCTGGTAGGCAACAAGTCGGATCTGCACCGATCGGCCGAGCCTGCAGAAGAATTCGTCGCCGTTTCCGCGATCACCGGGCACGCAATCGAACGGCTGCGGGAGAAGATCGTACCGGCCGCCGCGCGCGATCAGGAGTCCGGATTTATTACCAGTCTGCGGCACGAGCAGCTGCTCGGCGAGAGCGTCGAAGCTCTCGAGCAGGCCCGCAAAGCCGCTCAGTTGGGCATTCCGCACGAGATGCTGCTCTTGGATCTCTACGCCGCTTTGCGCCCGCTCGACGCTATCACCGGGGCCACCACCGCCGACGACATTTTGAATCGCATCTTTTCGACCTTCTGCATCGGGAAATGAGGCGGTGGGAAGTGGGTAGCGGGTGGTGGGAAAACGGGGCCGGACCTGTTTACAATGGGGGGGTGGCAGGCAAGTTTTCTTGATCCGATCAATCCTTCTTCTTGGCGTCATTGGTGCTGTGCTTGCGGGTTCTGTGCTCGCACAAGCCCCATCGCAAGCCAAGCCTGGCGAACTCGACGCCAGCCCGGCGCTGTTCACGGTGCTGGCGGCTATCAATGCCGCGGGCTACGACGCCGATCTGGATTCCAACGCCAATTCCCCGCTTCGCAAGCAGGTTCGGGACGCAATCGCAGCCAAGCATTTGGAATCGCTGGAAGGGCTCAAGAAGTTTTTCGCGACGCACAAGCAGGAGAATCAGATTGCCGAGCTGAATCAGTACATCTCGTTCGCCCTGACGCTGAATGGACCTCCCGATTTTGAGTCCCGGATGAAACCGGAGGAGATTCCGCTGGATGTACGTCCCATGGCCGGGTTCGATCATTTGATCGCCGAATTCTATCGGGAGGCCGGCATCGATGATTTGTGGAAGCAAGCCCAGCCGGCCTATGATCAGCTGATTGCCGCCTATCATTCGCCGGTATCCAAGGCTTTGCTGGAAGCCAATGCTTACGTGCGAAACCCCACCAGCGGCTACCGCGGCCGGCGATTTCAAATTTATGTCGATCTGCTCGGCGCGCCCAACCAGATCCAGACGCGCAGCTACAAAGACGATTATTTCGTGGTGGTGACGCCTTCTCCGGAACTGCAGGTCGATCAGATCCGCCACGCCTATCTGCATTACCTGCTGGACCCGCTGGCGCTCCGCTATTTCGAACAGCTGAACCGGCTGAAAGGGCTGGCCGATTTCGCGAATCCCGCGCCCGCGCTCGATAACGCGTACAAGGATGATTTCGTACTGCTGGCCACCGAGTGCTTGATCAAAGCGGTTGAGAGCAGACTAGCGCACGGCGCGGCCAATCGCCAGGCGTCGGTAGATCAGGCGCTGCGGGAAGGATTCGTTCTGACGCCGGCTTTAGCCGACGGCTTGGCGGTTTACGAGAAGCAGGACGAATCGCTGCGGCTGTATTATCTCGACCTGGTCGGGCAAATCGATCTGGAGCGAGAGGACAAGCGGCTGGAGAAAGTTCAATTCGCCAGGAACGCGGCCGTCAAGAAAGCGCCGCCCGCTCCTCCACCGCCGGAGCCCGTGATTACAGGCACCGCGAAAACGCTGGCGGAGGCTGAAGAGCTGTACACGAAGCGGGAACTCGATCGGGCCCGGGAAAGCTACCTGAAGGTGCTCGAGACCCCCGGCGAGACTACGCTGCACGCCAGGGCGTATTATGGTTTAGCGCGCATAGCCGCGCTCGAAAAAGATCCTGAGCTGGCCGAGAAATTGTTCGAGAAAACCTTGGAGTTGTCGCCGGACAAGGACACCGAGTCGTGGGCCCATCTTTATCTGGGCAGGTTAGCCGATGCCGCGGGAGATCGCGGCCAGGCGGAGAAGAACTACCGGGCCGTGCTCGCCATCGATGGCGCGCCGGTATCGGTGAAGAGCGCAGCCACGAAGGAGCTTGCGCAGCCGTTTCATAGAGACCAGTAGTTGGCCGTGAAGAACGCGGCTAATGATCATAACTAATTTAGGAGCCGACATGGAAAGATTCAGAAGAGTTTGGGCGCTGGCGACCGGAGTCCTGGTGTTGGGCTTACCGTCGCTCTGGGCGCAGAAGCCAAAATCTAAAGGTGAGATTGCCGCCATCCAGGCAGTGCAGGCCGCCAAGACCCCGGACGAACAAATCAAAGCCATCGAGAACGTCTTGACTAACTTTTCCGACACCGAATTCAAGAACGTGCTTCTCCAAATGGCCACGCAGATCGAAGAGCAAAAGGGCGACTTTGCCCAGACCGTATTCTATGCCGAGAGGCTGCTCGAAGCAGATCCCAAAAATGCTTATGCGCTGGATACTCTGGCCAGTGAAACCGCCCGGCACACCCGCGAGTTCGACCTCGATAAGGAAGAGAAGCTAACTAAAGTGGACAAATGGGCGAAGGCGGCTATCGATGCCGCCCCCAACGCGCCCAAGCCCAACGCCAACATCCCGGATGCGCAATGGGACAACGCCAAAAAGGACATGCAGGCTCAGGGTTATGAGGCCATGGGCATGGCCGCTTCGCTGCGCAAGAAGTACGACGATTCCATCGCGGACTATAAACAGGCGCTGGCCGTCGGCTCCGCTCAGGATCCGGCGACCTGGCTGCGTCTGGGCCAAGCTTATCTGGATGCCAACAAGCTGGACGATGCGAGCGCGGCATTCGACAAGGCCCTGGCCGCGCCCAATGCCAGCCCGCAGGTCAAATCCATCGCTCAAGCCAAAAAGGATGAAACGGCAAAGCGCAAGACCGGGGGAGCCAAGCCTCCGGGAGGTTTCTAATCTTTAGAGCAAAACCCAATCTTGGAGCAACGCCGGGCGGCCATCGCTTCCACCCGCCTGTCGCGGCGGAGATCGAAATACTCGAAGAGATTCTCGGGCATCATTTCAAAGACCGGGAACTGCTGGAACGGGCGCTTACACATAAATCGCGCGTGTACGAGAAGAATGCCGAGGCGCCCGCCGACAACGAGCAGCTCGAATTTCTGGGCGACGCGATTCTCGGCTTCCTGGCCAGCGAGGCATTGGTGGCGCGGCATCCCAATTATCCCGAAGGCCGGCTGTCCAAGATGAAAGCGCACCTGGTGAGCGCTTCGCATCTTCATCAGGTAGCGGCCGGCTTCCGGTTGGGCAATCATTTGCTGCTGGGCCGAGGCGAGGAAATGAGCGGCGGAAGAGAAAAGAAGGCGCTGCTTGCCAATGCGCTCGAAGCTTTGATTGCGGCCCTCTATCTGGACGCGGGCATTGAGGCGGCCCGTAACTTTGTGGTCCGGCATGTCATCGGCGAGGACGATCCTCTGGACGAGGGATTGGAAGGCGCCGATTATAAGAGCACCCTGCAGGAAATGGCACAATCGCGCAAACTTCCTCAGCCGCGTTATCTCACGATCGAGGAGCGCGGACCCGAGCACGCCAAGACGTTTCTGGTGGAAGTTCGGGTTGGCCGGGAATGGATCGGCCGGGCGGAGGGTTTGTCCAAGAAAAGCGCCGGACAAAGGGCCGCGCAACAGATTCTGCAGCAATTGGCGGACGCAGGTGGGTCCTCGCCTAGCGCTTAGTCTCTGGCGCCGGCTTATTGCCCGTTGCCGGCTGCTTGCGTTCCGCCGCCGTCTGCTGACTGCTTTCCGCCGCCTGCTTAATGACTTCCGCCTGCTGCGACGGCGCCGACATTCGTTCGGGTTCTCCCTTTACGCCGGTTTCATTGAGCACCACCATATCGACGCGCCGGTTGCGCTGCCGCCCTGCTTCGGTCTCGTTGTCATCAACGGGCGCCGTGTCGGCGTATCCCGCGATAGAAAGGCGCTCCGGTGGCATTCCGGAATCGACAAATACTTCCAGCAGCGCGATGCTGCGGGCGGCTGACAGATCCCAATTGCTTTTGAACCTGGAATTGTGGATGGGAATGGAGTCGGTATGCCCTTCCAGCCGCACTGGATTGGGAACCTGCTTGATGGCGTTGGCGATCTTTTGGATGCCCGGATAAAAATCCTTGGCAATCTCGTCCTCGCCCGAAGGGAACAGCGCGGCCTGCGTAAAACTGATGATCAGGCCCCGCGCGCCCATGCTGATCTTCAGCTTCCCAGACTTTATCTCACTTCCCAATTCCTTGTTGAGGACCTGGAGCGACGGCAGCAACTCGGCGATCTGTCCGTCCCGCTTAACGTCGACCGTCTTCAGCTCTTTCTTGATGCCGCCCGGGCCCTTCATTTGCGCGCTGCCCTGGCCCTTCACGTCGACAGCTCCGCCCAGAACGGCCGTCACCACGCTGTTGAAAGACTCGCCTTTTAGCGCCTTTTCCACCGACTCGGAAATGGCTTGCGTTTTGGTTTTATCGGTTTGAGAGCTGGCAAACATCACCACGAAAAATGCGAAAAGGAGTGTAATGAAGTCCGCGTAGGAGACCAGCCAGCGTTCGTGATTTTCATGAGATTCCCGTTTCTTGCGCGCCATCTTGCTCCCCTGGGTTAGCTCTGGTGGTTTAGCTCTTGGCGGGAGCAGCTTGCTGGCTGGCGCGGGGCGGAGTCTCCGCTTTGGCCCCCGCCTTGGTTTTCACATCGGCTTTTTCTTTGGGTTGCGCAACCCGCTCCTCGTGCTTATAGGCGTCCAACTTACTCCGGATCAACTTCGGATTTAATCCTTCGACGATGGCCACTACACCTTCGAGCTTCAACTGTTTCATCTCCGCCTCCCACTCGATCCGGGATTTGATCTTAGTGGCGGCCGGCAGCAGTATGATATTAGCCAGCCCGACGCCGTACAACGTAGCCACGAACGCTACCGCGATGCCGCGCCCCACTTCTTCGATGTTGGCCAGGTTTTTCATTACCTGGATGAGGCCCATCACCGCGCCGATAATTCTGATGGTGGGCGAGTAACCGCCGCCGCTTTCGAAAACTTTGGCCTCCGCCAAGGCGCGGTTCTCCGCCGTTTCGATCTCCAGTTGCATCATGTTACGAATCTCCTGCAGATCCGTGCCGTCGACCGCCAGCGTCAACGCTTTTCGCAGGAATGGATCCTGAATCTCGAGCGCCTCGTTTTCGAGTGAAACCAGCCCGTTCTTGCGAGCCTTGGTGGCATATCCGATCAATTCTTCGATGGCCGCGTCGGGAGATCCGGTTTTGTCCATCAGCACATGGATCAAACGCATGGCGGCGCCATTGAGCACGCGAATGGGCGTGCTGACCATCACCGCTCCGAAGGTTCCACCCAACACAATCAAGGCGGCCGTGATCTGCGAGACGTCTCTGATCTTGCCGCCCTCCATCAGAAGACCTCCTACGATGCCTCCAACCGCCAGCAAGAGTCCGCCGACGGTGGCGAAGTCCGGCCTCGGCCCGCTGGGCTTCTTGGACTTTGCGGGCGGCGGTTTTTTAACGTTCGCCGTCCCAGCCCCGGCTTGCTTGGGTTGCTCCGCCATACGCTAAGAGTGCTCTTCCGAAAGCGGCTCAAGGTCCCGGCAAAGCGTCGAAACCTTGGCCGGTAAGCCGGCAATCGCGCGGCGAAAGTCAATCACTCTTTTAATCACCTCATCAGCCGACTCCAGCACCATATACTTCTGCCCGCTCGTCATGGCGATCACTGTATCCGGTGTAATTTCCAGGTGCTCGATCAAATCGGAGTTCAGCACCATGGGCACATGGTTGATGCGAGTGAGCCGGATCATAGGGATGCTCAAGTTCCTTATCGGCTCGCAGAAGGCTTATTTTAGAAGCGCGGCGGCTTTCCAGCGCCGGTGACTTTAGCCGAGAATTGTCAGGATTTCTGTGAGTTCTTTGCGGATTTGATCGAGGACCGGAGCGCCATCGTTGAACAAATCGCCCTGTGAGCGCTTGGACTTTTTCCCGGTTCCGTCCGAAGCTTTCCCAGCCTCCCGCGGCCGCGATTCCAGAAATTTCCTGGCGCCCTCGATGGTGTAGCGCTTGTCGTAAAGCAGACGCTTTATCTCCAGCACCAGCTCGACGTCCTTGCGCCGATAGAGGCGATGACCTTTTCCGGATTTCTTGGGTCCTAGCGAGGAGAACTCCGTCTCCCAGAATCTCAATACGTACGGCTTGATTCCGGCCAACCGGCTCACTTCACCGATTCGAAAGTAGAGTTTGTCCGGGATTTCTGGCCGTTCGCGTTCAACTGCCGGCTGTGACATCCTTGGCCATTCTAACAGAGAACCCCGGCAGTAGAAGTTCAGAGCGACAGCTGGGTGGGCCCTGCTCCTCGATCTAAACTATCCCTGGAATACAACCCTCTCGCGCAATGGAGTAAGCAACAATTTAGCTAAAGCCCCCCCCGATAGCCGATGGAAGAACGACAGAGGTTGACGCCAATTCTTACACCGAGGGTTTTGTGGATTTCCGATCAAGCCGATGAAATCGTCGACAGCGCTCGATTATCGCTCGAGTTGGTGAAATGTGCCTCCGATGGATTAAGCCTTCTCCGCAATCAGGACTGGGACGCCATCTTGGTCAGCCTGCCGGTTTCCGACCGCGCTTCCGCTGCCGGTCTCCTGGAAGAATTGCAGCATGCGCAGCCTGGCACGCCGGTGGTGATTCACGCGCCGCACTCCAGACCGACCGAAGTGGTCGGGCTTTTGCGGCTGGGCGCCTTTCACGTTTTCGAGCATGGGGACGCCACCAGCCTTCTTTATATGGCGGCCAATACCAAGCGCGCGGCCGAATGCGCCGCTGAGCCGCTGGATCGCGAACGCGAAACCTGGCGCCGCATGCTGATCGGTGAGAGCCGGCCCCTCGAACAGGTCGCCCAATGCATACGGCTGGTTGCTCCACGCCGTTCCACAGTGCTGATTGTCGGCGAAACCGGGACTGGTAAGGAGGTCGTCGCCCGATCCATTCACGCCGCGAGCAACCGCAGTCACCTTCCGATGATTTCAGTTAACTGCAGCGCCCTGCCGGAGGCACTGCTAGAGGCTGAACTATTCGGTTATGTGAAAGGAGCGTTTACCGGAGCGATGAACCAACGCGTGGGGCGCTTCGAGCAGGCCAATCACAGCACCATCTTTCTGGACGAGATCGGGGACATGCCCTTGAGTTTGCAAGTCAAGCTACTACGCGTTCTGCAGGAGCGCGAATTCCAACGGCTGGGCAGTTCGGAAAACGTCCGCGTGGACGTCCGCGTGGTCGCGGCCACCCATGCCGATCTAGCCCAATTAACCAAACAAGAACGTTTTCGCGAAGATTTGTATTACCGGCTGAACGTGGTGCCCATCCCCATTGCGCCGTTGCGCGAGCGACCTTCCGACGTTCCGCTTCTGGTCCAGCACTTCATCGCCAAGATCTGTCGCGAAGAAGGAATCAAGGGGAAAAATATTTCCCGCGAAACGCTAGACCGCCTGGCCTCGCATGACTGGCCCGGGAACGTTCGGCAATTGGAAAATGCGGTCGAAAAAGCCATTGTGCTCAGTGGTGACCGGCCGGCCCTCTTCCCCGGCGACTTTCCGCTTCCTCCGCGCACCTACCCGGTGACTTTCAAACCCGGCACCCAGCCTTTCATCGCTCTTCCCGATCAAGGCCTCGATTTCGAGCGTACGGTGGGAAACATCGAACTAAATATCCTCGAGCAGGCCTTAAAGAAGACGCATGGCAACAAAAAGCTCGCGGCCGAAATGCTGGGCCTTAAACGAACCACGCTTTCGGCGAAGCTTAAGAGCCTTGTGGCCGTGGCTGCCGGGGGATAGGGGACACTTGCGCCGCTCGGACGATGAAACGCTTGGGAGCCGACCCAATGTAGTAGAAGGGATAGCAGGTCACCAGCGTCAAAGTTGGGCCGGCGGAGGCAGCCAGCACGCCCACATCCCGAGGACCCACAATCTGGGTGGACTGCACCAGATAGCGATAAGTCCCGTTCTCTGTCTCCAAATCGATGGTGTCATCTTTCCGGATGTTCCGAAGCTCGCGGAAGAACGTGTCGCGATGACCGGCCAAGGCCACGTTGCCGGGGTATCCAGGCAAAGCTGTGCCGGGAATGTGTCCAACCGCGCGATGCAGAGTCTTGCCGTCCGCACCTTCGCGAACCATAGCGGTTAGTTGCAGACGGGGAATCTCCAGCCTGCCGATCACCGACGCAGGAAGAGGGGGCTTTCCGGGAGGCGCCGGCTCGATCTTCGCCGCAGCCTCGGGAACCTCAACTTTTTCGCGTTGGACGCCAAACAGCCACGAGACCTCATCTCTGATGAAACCATGCACCGACGGCACCAGTCCACGCAGGTTTTCATCGAAAGCCCAATCCTGATAGGCCTGGGATAGAAGCGTGCTGGCGTTCACCCAGACATAAGTATCCAGAGCCACCAGACCCAGCAGCAGAAAGAACCACTCAAAACCGGCCAACCAGCGGCGCGCAGGCCGGGTCCGAGTCTCGGGCGGTGAATCCAATTGTAGGATGGCCCTCATTGTTGCCCGGCTCCCGGGCTGTCAGGCGTGAACAAATAGCGCGTCCGCGTGCGAACATTCAGTTTTTGGCCTGCCGCCGACGATGCCTCCACCTTAATGTGCCGTTCCGGCTTTCCATTAATCAGCGCGGGAATGTACCCGATGGTATATCGCGTCCGGACATCCTTAGCGATCTGCGCGCAAATCGGCACAACCTCATCGAGCGTCTTGGGAAAATAAGACCCGCCGCCGCTCACTTGCGCCAGTTGCTTCAGAACGCCAGGATTGGCTTCGGGGTCGTTTTCATCGAAAATGCCGATGGTGTAAATCGTCACGATCGATTCCAGAACATCATGCATGACATCGGCTAGTTTGTGCGTGCTGATGTTGTCTCCGCCGTCGCTGATCACCAAAAGTGTTTTTTTATCCCGCCTTCCCATCTCGGTTTGATGGAGCGCCATTTCGATGGCGTCATAGAGCGAGGTTCGGCCCTCCGGCACTCCCTGCCACAAAGCGGCGCGCAACTGGTAAATGTCATCGGAAAACAAAACTGTATCCGGAAGTCCACGGCGGGCCTTCTCGTTAAAGTTGATTATAAATACTTCATCCTGGGGATTGCTTCCCTTGATGAATGCCAGCGCCGCAGTGATCACCTCGGCGCGCTTGGGCCGCATGCTACCGCTCTCATCCACCAGGATTCCCACCGTGACCGGAATATCAGCGTTGGCAAACTGCGTGATCTGCTGCGGCTTGCCATTTTCATAGACCTTGAAATTATCCTGCCTCAGGCCGGAAACAAAACCTCCGTCCCGGCTCTTCACGCTTACATCTAACAACACAAGGCGCGACGTGGTCCGGATGGTGTAGTTAACCTCCTGCCCGTTATCGGTTGTTGAGACATTCTTCTGGTAGTAACCAGCGGCCACCAACACCAATAACGGGGCAGCTACCACCCAGATCACGCCGCGCCCTATGCTCATAAAGTCTCTAACCTTATGTTACGACGCGCGAACCACGTGCAACACAAAATAGAGACCTAAGGAAACCAAGCCGATCAATCCCACCAAAGGATAGGGGCTAGCGGTCTTAGGAAGCTCCTGGGGAGCAGAAGCCGGTTCAGGTTCGGGAGCCACTGCGGGCTCGGGCTGAACTTCGGGCTGTGTAGGCGGCGTCACTTGCGCAACTTCCTGTTGCGGTTGAGCCTCTTCGGCCGGCGCCGGTGTCGTTGTTACGGCGGCCGAAGGCAGTTCGGCTGCCTGGGTTGCTTCCGTGGTCGGGACGGGCTGATGTGCCACAGCCGCTATTTGAACGGCCGCCGACTTGGGGTAAGCGAATTCCTGGCCGAAATTATCGCCAGGGTAGAACCAGGCTCTTAAAGCTTTGGGTTGTCCAGGAGGCGTTTCCCAAAATGTGAATACGGTCTTTCCGGTCGGCTGCAGCCGATAGTTCGGAATGGCCAGGATTGTTGTTTCCAAGTGTGTTTCATCGGCGTTGAAGATCTGGACGATGTGACGATCGGATGGTGATTCCAGAAGCTTAATCACGTATTTGCCGGCCGGTAACACCTTGTTCGGAACTTGAATCGATTCATTTACGGTCATGATCGTCTTCTTGTCCCATTCATCCGCGCGGGCAGTTGGAGCGAGCGCGATTCCGAGCACCCCAACTGACGAGAGTGCGAGAACTAAACGGTTCATATATGAACTCCTTCCCTGATGGAAATGTGCGATGCGCGATCGCTGAAAGCAACCGCCATGTTTTCAGGCTGCATGTAATTCATCGTTGCAACCGGTATGGCTTATCGCAGCTACGCTGCCAAAACAGCAAGGTGTTGCTTCCTAAGGAGTTGTGCAAACGATGGGGGCTAAACCTGGAAAGTTTTACAGCTTAATCGCGTCGAACTGTCGCCAGGTGGTCATTAACGCTGCAAAGGGTCATCCACCCAGGGTGGTGTGGCTTCCATCAAACGCCCCAGTTGGGGTTCGAGCTGAACCATCTTTTCCTTCATTTCCCACGCGATGCGGCGATAACTGAAATGCCCCTTCACTCCCGACCGAAGTCTGGAGATATATTCGGCCTCCGCGAAATCCAGTTTGAAGAGAAATCTGGATTTGGCCGCAAAGGGTAGCAAATAATGCGAACCGGGCTCGGGAAGATCGCGCGCCACGTTACCGGCATGTGACAGTAACGACTCATAGAGAGCCGACACTCCTGCGCCTTCGATGGCGTCCGGAGTCGCAAAGCCGAGCTTGGTGGAATAAGTCTGCCGGAACTGCTGGCATCTCCGATGACGATGCAAATCGCGATATGCCCCAATGTCCATCACAATATCGTAAACATAAGGCGCGCCGCGGAAGGCTCGCAGCAGTTCGTCACGGTGCGTTTTCGATTGCAGCGCGACATCGATGACTTCGTTCTTTTGAGCGGAGCTCCATGCGCAAGCAAGTTCATATAGCTCCCGATAGGAGCGATGCGTCACCGGATAAAGCAACGTTGCGACGATATCGGCCAGCGTGTCACCGGGCTTCAACAAATCGACCGCTTCCGAACTTGCTGCTTCGCCTTTCGACAGATTTTCCAGCGCCCACTTCTGAAGATCTTTCCGGCAGCTTAACAGGTGCTCGTTCACCTCCAGGTGCCGGGCCAGCGTTGGAGCGACGGCCTCCATGTTCCCGTTCGCATCCCACGCGCATTCCGGCGGCGCGGCGCAAGCCTGCGCGATCTCGTCCGCCAAGCCGCGAATTTCGGCGTATTCGGAAGCCTTCAGGCGCCGCACCTGGCGCTCCAACGCGCGGATACTGGTAACCTGTCCCACGCCGGTCGGAATTCCGAAACACAACAGGTAACGGGCTACATCGAAAGCGCGCGCCTTCAGGTTGCGCTGGTAGACGTCCGGTTTCATCGATTCCGGACGTGGAAGCCGCTCGGACAGATAGTCGAACATCCGGGCGTGAATTTCGTTGTAACCGGCCAGCAGTTTTGCGGCTGCCGCCTGATACATGGCGGCTTGCCTGGAATCAAATTCCGGCGGCGTCAGGAAGCCCGATCTCGAAAAATCCTGATAGCGCGATGAGCGGGCCTGGCCGTCCCATAACTGCTCGTCTTCCACCTCGGTAGCGGCCAGCTCGGAAATACCTTCAAAGCACAGGACCACATGACCAAGGTCGGCAATGGATGCATGCCCGTATTGAAAATAGAAGCTCTCCAGAAACTTAGCGGAGTCATGCGTGCGCACCCAGTCGATGGAGTCGCGAATGGAATCGGGCGAACGGCTGTATCTCGCCAGCGCATACGCGCACTTTTCCGGCGGCATCGGTGCAACCGTAAAAACGCGCTGGGCCATCGAGCGCTAGCCCTTGAATTCCCCTGCCAACCGGCTCGCCAAGGGTCGCGTTTGTCCGGAATACTTGTTTCCGGCCTTTTTGCGGTAGGGCATCGACGAGGGCGAGGAGAGCTGCTCGAAAGTAAACGAACAGATTCGCATGCCCGGGTATAACGCCACCGGCATGCGGCTCAAATTGCTGAGCTCGAGCGTCGCTTTGCCGGACCAGCCGGGATCGAACAATCCAGCCGTGCCATGCACGATGATCCCGATTCGTCCCAGGCTCGAGCGGCCTTCCAGCCTGCCGAGCACATCATCGTCGAGCTCCAGGCTCTCTTCGGTGATGGCCAGCACAAACTCGCGGGGCTGCAGGATGAACGAATCGCCCGCCGCCACCTCGACGCTCTTCATCAAGCCATCGATCCCCTTTTTCTCCTTGAGATCGATGTAGGGATGGCGGCTGTGCTCGAAAATGTTGAACTCGTTGCCCAGCCGGAAATCGACCGAGCAACTGCCGAACTGCTCGGGCGGCAATTCCGGCGCGATCTTGATCTTTCCCTGCGCGATGTAGCGCTTGATGTCCACATCGGACAGCACCATAGAGATTCACAGTACCACATGCATCTCTGGCCGCCACAATCCATCGAATCTAAAGTTTCGGCGCGGCCTGTCGATAACAATTTGAGGACCTGTGATCTCACTCCGGAAGTCTATTAACGAAATAGATCAATTGAAGGACTGCCAACGCGCCGCGGTTGACTGTTACGGTCTGGCGATCGACGCGGTGGACGAACATGCCATTGAAGTCGATTCCGCTCAAATCGCTGAGTTCCGTTCGACGATGCAATCGCTGCGCGGGAAGGTAAAACCCGACATCACGGCCGAGCAACTGCGGGGCGTGCATGCGTCTTTGACCGCTGAACTCGAAGCCTATAGCGAAAAGGTACATCAACGCCTCCAGCGGCTGCGTGACGACGTCCGGGCAGCTTCGCAGGCGGTGGAGGTTTTCGCCGGAAATTTCGCCGCCAGTGGAACCGATCTCGACGTGGAAGTGAAACGCGACCTGCAGCGTCTCGACAAGGCCGCGCGCACCGCCGATCTGGAGGAACTCCGTGGCGTCGTCAGCGCCGTCTCCGCCAGTATCCTCTACAGCTTTGAACGGGTGAAATCCAGCAACCAGTTAGCCATCGCGCAGTTGAAAGACGAAATTCGGGTGCTCCACAAGGAAATCGAAATCGCCCGCAAGTCGCGTTCATCCGGCAAGTCCGCTCCGACCACGGCTCAAAAAGAGATCTTCCGCCAAATCGACGTCTTCCGGCAGCGGAACACTCCTTTTTCCGTGATCGTGGTGTCCGTGAAGAACTTGAGCGGGCTTCAAAGCTGCTATTCCAAAGCCGCTGTGGAGAGCACCCTGGCGTCGCTGCATGCCCGGCTCAAAACCGCGCTTCCGGGAGGGTCCGCCTCCAGCCGCTGGACTGATTCGCAGTTCGCCGCGATCGTTACAGTGGCGGGGACGGCCGCAATGACGATGTCGCGTGATCTCGCCAAGCAACTTTCTGGAAGCTACGTCGTGCAGGACGGGGCGTTTCAGACGGTCGCTCTGGAAGCCAACGCCGGCGTCATCGATTGCAAAGCCCAAGCCGATGCCGCCTCGCTCCAGCGCAGGCTCGAGCAACTCTCCGAAGCTCTCGCTCGAGATTAGCGGATAACGGTTCTTCGCGCGCGATATTTCAAACGCTGAATTTGGTGGACGGCATGGGATTCGAACCCACGACCCCGGCGTTGCGAACGCCGTGCTCTCCCAGCTGAGCTAGCCGCCCACTTCGGGTGCGTTGTTCCTATTTTACCCCACCCGCCTCATCGCCGATGGTCTATTAGTACATGAGATGCTAGCCTGAGTTGGAAATGCGTCGACTAACCCTATTGGTGCTTCTCACCCCTCTGGCCCTCGCTGCACCGGACGCGATTTACATCAACGGCAAGATCGTCACCGTCGATGCGCGATTCACCATCGCCCAGGCATTCGCAATCACACGCGGCAAATTCGAAGCTGTCGGTAAAGATACCGATATCCAAAAGTTGGCGGGACCTGCCACTCGTGTCATCGACCTGCACGGCCGCACCGTCATCCCCGGTCTCGAAGACAGTCACCTGCACAATGCCGGCGGCGGACCGGGTGTCGATTTGTCCAACGCGCGCTCGCTCGCCGACGTCCTGGCTGCCGTGAGCCAGCATGTACGAACCGCGGCGCCTGGCGAAGTCATCGTTTCGAATGGCGACTGGCATGAAGCACAGCTAGCCGAGCAGCGTCTGCCTTTGCGCCGCGATCTCGATACGGTTGCTCCCAAGAATCCAGTCGTCCTCGTCCGCGGTGGACACGAGTATATCCTCAATTCCGCCGCGCTCGCCCGATGGCACATCGATAAAACGACCGTGACGCCGGAAGGCGGCCAAATCAGCCACTATCCCGATGGCGAACCGAACGGCGAATTAGTGGACAAGGCGCGCACGCTGGTCACTCTTCCGGCCGCCAATTTGACGCATGAGCAGCAGATCGACAACTGGGTCGCGCAATACCACAAGCTGAACGCCGCCGGCCTCACCAGCGTGCGCCATCCCGGCATTAGCCTTGATCAGTATCGGCTGTTACAAGAAATGCAGCGCCGCGGCCTGCTCAGCATCCGCCTGAACGTACTGCTCTCGGCGCCGCCCAATCCGGATGCCGGCAATGTACGCGCGTTCATCGAGAGCTCGGGCGTCAAACCTGACGAAGGCGACGAGTGGCTTCGCATCGGGGGTGTGAAGTTGATCGCCGACGGCGGCTTCGAAGGCGGCTGGATGCGCGACCCTTATGAGGAACCATACGGAAATCACGGCAAATACCACGGCCTGCAGTTAATTCCCGCGGATCGCTACGTCGCGATCGTAAAGGAACTCAATCGGCTGGGCTGGCGCGTCGGCACCCATGCGGTTGGCGATGCGGCCATTGATGAAGTGCTGGCGGGCTACGAGGCCGCCAATGCCGATCGCTCCATTGTGGGAAAGCGTTGGGCCATCGAGCATGGCTTCCTCCCGCAGGAAGAGCAGTTCGCGCGCATGCGGATGCTAGGCCTGGTAGTGACCGTACAGAATCATCTGTATCTCGCCGGCCCGAGCTTGGTTCGCTATTGGGGACCGCGGCGCGCGGCCTGGGTCACTCCGGTGCGGGCCTATCTCGATCACGGCATCCCGGTTGCCGCGGGCACGGATGCTTCGGTCGTGCCCTATCCGCCCCTTTGGACCATCTATCATTTTGTGACGCGCGACACGATTACCGGGGGCGTGCTGGGCGCCGATCAAAAGATCACGCGCCAGGAAGCGCTACGCCTCAGCACCATCGACAACGCCTACCTGACGTTTGAAGAAAACACAAAAGGCTCGATCGAACCCGGCAAGCTGGCCGACTTCGTGGTCTTGGCCGAAGACATCCTCACGGTCCCGGATAAGCGCATCGAAAAAATGAAAGTGCTGATGACGTTTGTGGGCGGGAAGATGGTGTACGTCGACGACGCCTTCGGCTCGCACTGAGGTCTGGCGCCGCGCGTGCTCTGCTACGGGGCCGATGCTGGCGCAACCCTCCGCTTGGTCGCCTGCTCGAAGCCATAGGCCAGCTCGATCAATCGAGGCTCGCCGCAGGCGGTTCCAGTGAAACCGACACCGAAGGGCGCTGGCTGGGCGTTGAATCCATCCGGAAATGGCGGCGTAGGCGTGTTCGGCGTCATTCCGAAAGGCACTACTATGATCGGATAGCCGGCGCGCGCGGCTAAACCTGCTCCGCTCGCTCCCGGAGTCAGAATCGCATCCAGGTGACCGGCCTGAAGCGCTCCGTCGATGCCCTTGTCGCGGCTCAGCAGCAGGTCCTTGCGATGATCGGCTTCATAGCGCGCGCGATCCGCTTCCAGATCCATTTCGTCTGAAATATCCAATCGCGACTGACCATATTTGATGGCACCCGCTTTGGCGTGATCCAAATTCCACTGACGCAGCTCCGCCAGCGTCTTCACCGGCGCGGACGGTCCCAGGCTGGCCAGCCACTTGTTGAAGTCGCGTTTCATGCCGTATTTGAAATCCACCGAGCAGGTCTCGTCCTTGCCCTTGGCCTGGTCGGCGCCGGAGCAGTAATCCCACTGCAGAAAATTGCTCTTCGGATCTTTATTGACGAAGCTCGGGATATCCGCGGGATCGACAATCAGGGCGCCTTGCTGCTTCAAAACCGCGATCGCATTCGCCATCACCTTGGCCTGCGCCGTATCCAGGCCGCCACGCGGTTTTTCGTCCCCCGTAAGCGTGATCTTGTCATAGTAGAACGCGCGCGGGACGCCAATGCGGGCTCCCTTGAGTCCACTGGCCCTCAGGAACTTCGTGTAGTCGCGTCCGGCCGGCGGCGCACAATTCCGCGTCGCGGCGTCGTTGGGGTCGGGCGTCGCACCCTCCAGCGCGCCCAGCATGATGGCCGCATCTGTCACCGTTCGCGCCATCGGTCCCGCCGTGTCGTGATCGGCCGTGATCGGGATCACTCCGTAGCGGCTGATACGTCCGATAGTCGGGCGGATGCCGACCAGCATGTTCTGGTTGGAAGGGCTGATGATCGACCCGCCGGTGTCTGACCCAACGTTGGCCGCCCAGAAACTCGCGGCCGTTCCGATTCCAGAGCTGGAGCCGCCAGTTGTGAGAGCGGGCCGTCCGTCGAAGGTCGCTGCCCGCGGATCGGGGCGCGGATCGTAGGGATTGTACCCGTAGCGGCTCACCGCATTGTAGTTGCCCGGCATTGGATCCGGCGCGCCTGCCACCCAGTTGGCCAGTTCCGTCAAGCCTGTCTTGGCGAGGATAATCGCGCCGGCCTCGCGTAAATTCTTCGCCAGCGTCGCTTCGTAAGGCGGGGTGAAACCGGCGAATGCCAGAGCGCCGCCCGTGGTCGGCATATTCGTGGTGTGAATATTGTCCTTCAGTGCGATGGGAATGCCGTGCAGCGGACCACGCAGGTTGCCGCGCGCCCGCTCGCGATCCAGCTCATCAGCCTCCGCAAGGGCGTTGCGATTCACCGCAATGGCAGCGTGCAGCTTATCCTCATAAAGCCCGATCCGGATCAGATGCAATGCCACCAGCTCACGCGAGGTAATGCGCCCTTGTTCCATGGCGGAGCGCATTTCCGGAATGGTCGTTTCCACGACGTTGAACGTGGCCGCTTTTTTGACCTGCGCTTGAACCACTAGGCCAGCTGGAATGAGGAGCAAAAACAACACTTTTTCCATGGATTCTCGCAATGTCGATAAGTATATCAGCGGCTGCTGAAACGTCTGCCGGCCGCTGTACGTTCAACATACTTGAGGGCCGTCGCAGTGATCAGAATATTTAACTATCTTCTTGTTGTTTTCCTTAGTTCGGGACTTCTTTCAGCTGGGCCGGACGACAGCGTCATTTTCCGCAGCGATGTTTCCCTGATCCGCGTGGATACCCGGGTGGTCGATAGCGGCAACCACGCCATCACCGGGCTACGCGCCGAAGATTTCGTGCTGCGCGAGGAAGGCCAGCCCCAACCGATCCGAGGATTTGGAAGCGAAGACCTGCCCGTAGATATAGTCTTCCTGTTGGATGTCAGCGCCAGTATGCGTCCACACGTGCAGCGCATCGCCGAAGCGTCCGGCCAGGCGTTGACCGTGCTGGGCAAAGAGGACCGTATGAGCATCATGGTTTTCGATCGCTCGACCCGCGTGCCGTTGCCGTTTTCCACCAATCGCGAGGACGTGCATCGGGCCTTCGACCGGCTGCTTCAGCAAGAGCAGTTCAACGGGGGCACCGACATTACTCGTGCAATGCTCGATGCCGCGGACTACCTGCGCCGCGAAGGCCGCCGGGACGCACGGCGGGCGATTGTTATTTTGACAGACGACCAGACCGAGATGGATCGCGACGATGTGGCCGTGATGCGAGCGCTGGCGAGGGCCGATGCGGTTCTGTGCGCGCTGATCGCCCCCGATGCCCTGCACACCGGTCAAGTGCCAACCGGCGGCGGCCAGGATCTTTTCGGCATGCTCGGCCCCGATGTACAACGGCTTTTCGGCGACCAGTTTACGCGCGCGTTCAAGATGATGACCCAGCCACGCACCAGTTCAGCCGGCACGGCGGAGATTGCGCAGGATTCCGGCGGCGACAGCATGTCCGTCAATGACGCGTCGGCGCTCCAGCAGACCCTCGCGCGCATACGCCAGCGCTACGCGCTATTTTTCAACCTGCCCGATGGCGTCCAGGCCGGCCGGGAACGGAATATCGAAGTAGCCCTCACACCGGCCGCATTGGAGCGCTATCCCGACGCCCAAGTCCACTACCGGCGCGTGTACATGACGCCCGGAAGCGGCGCCGCTTGATCGCCCACCTAGGTCCAGCCGGCATAGTACACCCGCATAGTACCCAGTTGCGCTGGCCGTCCCGATGGACTATAGTCGTACAGGTACGACCTTGTCAACTAAAGGGAGGAAGTCATGAAGAAATCTTTAACGCTACTCGCGCTGGCCGCAACGTTCTCATTCGGGGCCATGGCCGCCGATTTTAATGGCTATATCATCGATACGAACTGCTCCACCAAGCCGGCGATGAGGGGCAATGTCGAGTGCGCCAACAAGTGCATCAAAGGCGGCTCGCCCGCGGTGCTCGTGACCGACGACGGGAAAATCTATAAGGTCTCCGACCAGGCGCAGGTTTTGGATCATGCCGGAAAGAAAGTAACGGTTACTGGCAAGCTGAAGGGCGACACCATCACCGTCGCCAAAGTCACCGAGTAAGCTTTCGCACCGACGTTTCTCAGGAACGATCAACTAACGATAGCTGTGTCTGGAAACCGGCCCTCGCTACTTAGCGGGAGCCGGTTTCTAATTTTTGCGTCCCGCCGAATAAAGGTAGAGTGGTGCTATGGCCTCGCGCCTCACCATCAGCCGTAATTCTTCCGATGATGTCCAGCAGAGGCAGGTGATCGTCAAGCTGGATGGCGAGCGTTTCGCGACCGTGCTCTACGGCGAGACCGTCATCCGGGAGATCCCCGCCGGATCGCATCGACTTCGTTTTGACAATACCTGGGTCAAGAAGACCGTCGAATTCGAGGCCGCCGATGGCGAAGAAGTAGCCTATAACGTGATCAACCGCGCCGGACGCTTTACCTGGTGGATGGTCGGAGCCTTAGGCGCTGGCCCGATGTACCTTACCATCGATCGCGTCCCTGCCTCACCCGAGACTCACTCTTCTTCCGCCGCGCCTCCAAAAGCGCCGTAAAGATCCTGTTGCTTCACCTTCTCGGTGTTGAATCGCGCCGCCCGGTCGCGCATGGACTGCAGAACTTTCTCGGGCTCGGGCAGGTCGCCCTTGATCCAGCGCAAGGGATTAATCCGCGCTACCACGAACGACCGCAAATACGGGCTCTGCAGACCGCGCTCCTTCAGCTTCGCAATCGCTTCCGCTACCTTCTCTTCCAGGTCCAGCAACAACTCCGCGCGATGCTCGTGGATCTTAATCGCCGCTCGGACCGGCTCGTCCGAAAACTCCTCCACTCTCCGCAGCACCGGATGGTACGCGCCCCCGGCAAATCCGCGCTTGGCTTCGTAAGCCAAGCCTAGCGTCACCAGCGAAGCATCCTCCAGGTAAAAGGCAAAGCTCGATTCCGGCTTCGATCCCTCCTCCGGCAGAAGGCCTTTGTAGATGCGAATCACTTCCAGCGACTTCTCTTTCAGGTTGTGCGCCTTCTCCGTATTCAAAGCCAGGATCTGCCGCGCGATCTCGCGATCCGGCACAACCAGCGCCGTGATCGACCGCGCCCCCAGCCGCCGCATCGCTTCCAGCCGATGATAACCGTTGGGTGTCCAGAAGCCCTCTTCGGGCGCCGGAACCACGATCACCGGGTCGAGAAACCTACCTGTCTTTTCGATCACGCCGGCCAGCCGCTTGTGATGAGCTTCGGAAAGATCGCGTTGGAACGGCGTCGGCTGCACACGATCGATGGGGAGCATCGCGGCCAGCAGCGGATGTCCGCCCAGCGGATCCCGATAGCCGGCCAGGACCGCGCCGCCTTCTTGCTCCACTCTCTGAACTACCGGCCCCAGTTCGTCGACGATGCCAGTAGCGCAGGCGCGCGGATCGAGTCCAGCCGACTTCGGCTGTCGCTTGCGCGGAACTCGCCGCTTCGCCGGTTTCTTGGTTTTGGTTGCGATCTTGGCCACTTCTGCTGATGTTACCTTGGCGCGCGCAATCATGCCCGCCCGGCTCCCGTGTTCGCCGGAGTTATACTGACCCAGTAGAATGTCTCGCGCATTTCCCTTCCTTGCTTTCGCAGCCTGCATCGCCGGCATGCCGTCATCCGGCCAAACCTGGAAGCCGCCGGTCGCCCAGAAAACCCTTTCGAACGGGCTAAAGGTGGTTGTTTCCGAAGACCATTCCGCGCCCACTTTCGGCATCTGCGTGTCCTATGGCATCGGCTTCCGACTGGAGCCCGAAGGCCGCACTGGATTCGCCCACTTGTTCGAACACATGATGTTCGAAGGCACGCCGGTCGCGCCCAAAGGCACTCTCGACAAAGTGATCGAAGGTGGGGGCGGCAACAACAACGGAGACACGCGTTACGATTTCACCGAGTACATCGAGACCGCCCCGGTCTCCGCTCTCGATCCGATCCTGTGGATCGAAGCCGACCGCATGAAGACGCTCGATTTTTCGCCGGCCAACCTGGAAAATCAACGCAAAGTGGTCGAGGAAGAGGTCCGGGTGAATGTGCTGAATCAGCCCTACGGGTTATTTTTTGCCATAGATCTGCCCGGACTGGCATTCGACACCTATCCCAACAAGCATAATTTCTACGGAGATTTCAAGGACCTCGACGCGGCCCGCATTGAAGACGTCGAGAAATTTTATAACCAATACTATTCGCCCAATAACGCGGTGCTGGCTATCGTAGGCGACGTAAACGCGGCCGAGGTTTTTGCCAGGGTAGAGAAGTATTTCGGCCCCGTCCCAGCTCGGGCCGCGCCCCCTCGGGCGAACGTCGAGGAGAAGCCCCAGACGGCCGAGCGCCGCTCCGTCCAGACGGACCAGTTGGCCAACCTGCCGGCGCTTGCCGTCGGTTACCGGATGCCGCCGCGCCGGTCGCACGACGCCGTGGTAGCCGCGGTTGTTGGTGAATTACTGCACAACGGCCAAGCCTCGCGCCTGTATCAAAGCCTGGTGAAAGAGAAACAAAAGGCCGTGTCGGTGGATGGCGGCCTCAATTGGCCGTTGGGGAATCCTTTCGAGTACAACGGGCCGACGCTGCTAGTTTCCTTCGTGGTCGCTCCGGAGAACACCCAAGAAGACGCACTGCTCGCTGCTTATGACGATGTAATTGCCGATCTCGGACGCCGCGGCCCCGACGCTGCCGAGCTCGATCGCATCAAGGCGAAGATGCGCTCGGATTGGTACGATCAGCTTGAGGTTCCCATCCAGCGCGCCTCCACGCTCTCGCACGCGGTGCTGTTCGACGGCAACGCCGACCGAGTCGGGTCCATCCCCGATGAGATCGCCGCCGTCACTGCCGACGATATCCGCAAATTCGCCGCGCAGTATTTGGTGAAAGCCGATCGAAGCATCATCTGGCGCGTGCCTGCGTCAAAACCGGGAGATCGCAAATGAAACGAAAATTTGGAGCAGTGGCAGCGGCCCTGGTTCTGGCTTTGGCAGCCCTCGCCGCCGACAAACAGTCCCTGCCGAAAGACCTTCCCGCCTACGGTCCCATCAAACAGTTAGCTGCGCCGCATGTGACGGAAGTAAAACTGGACAACGGCCTGACGGTTTGGCTGGTACCGGAAGCAGGTTTTCCTAAGGTGGCATTCACGCTCGCTGTACGCGGTGGCTATACCGCCGATCCCAAGGATCGTCCCGGCTTTGCGGACCTGATCGCCGCGACTGTTACGCAAGGCACTCGCAACCGTTCGGCCAAGCAAGTCGCCGAAGATCTGGAAGCCGCGGGCGGAGATTTATCCGGCAACGCCACTCCGGACTCAATCCTTATCGAAACCAGCGTGCTCAGTTCCAAAGCCGCTGCGGCCCTCGAAGTTTTCGCGGATACAATGCAGCAGGCCACTTTTGCAGACCAGGAAGTAGCCATCGCGAAAAGCAACCTATCGTCAGCGCTTCAGGCCAACGAAGCGGAACCGAGTTTCCTCGGCCGCCGCGCGCTTTATCATGCCCTGTTTGGCGAGCATCCCTACGCCATCACCTCGCCCACCGAAGAATCCATTTCCAAAACCACTGCCGCTGTCCTGCGGACCGAGTACGCCCGGCGTTTCCGGCCGGACCGCACGCTGCTGATCGCGGTTGGTGATTTTAGCGAGCAGAACTTGCTAGCCACCGTCCGCGCCAGCTTCGCCGCTTGGAAATCCGGTGGCGAAGCGGCGCCCATCGAGACAACTAAGCCCGCTTCCCTTGTTTCAAAGGCCATCGTCTACGTTCCGCGCGCCAACTCGGTACAGACCGCCCTCTATTTGGGCACGCTGGGCCCTAACCGCTCCGCGCCGGATTATGCGGCCGCTCGCATCGGCAACGCGCTTTATGGCGGCATGTTCGGGTCGCGGCTGGTCAACAATATTCGCGAGGACAAGGGCTACACGTATTCGCCAGGCGCGCGTCTGACGCTGAATCGCGAGACCGGAGTGCTAGTCACCCGCGCGGATGTGCGCAATGCCGTGACGGGCGCTAGTTTTAACGAGATTACGTATGAACTGAACCGGATGGCCACCACTGCGCCTGAGACCGAAGAAGTGGAGCGTGCGAAACGCTTTGCGCTTGGCTCGCTAGCCCTCCAATTGCAATCGCGCGCCGCAGTCGCGCGCCAGCTAGCCAATCTGTGGATCGATTCGCTGCCTCCCGAAGAGTTGGCGTTACAGGGCCAGAAAATCGAGAACGTGACCCCGCAGGACGTCCAGGCAGCTAGCCGCAAATATTTTCCCGCCTGGAGGATGACCGTGGTCGCGGTCGGCGAAGAGCAGGTGATTAAGGACGAACTAGCGCCGTTTGGTCTGGAGTTTCAGAAGGCGCCCTAAGCCCGACAGCCGGTTGCTCCGCATGATCGACGACCAGAACTTCGACCGGGCCCTTGGCTGGCACGAGCTCTAGTCCGAGCTGTTCCTCTAGCGCGGCGAAGATGTTTGGCAGAGTGGGATTGGCCGGCCCTCCGTAGCCCGGAGGCATTCCCATCAGGGCCCCATCCGGAGTGAAATTCAGGCTGAGATCGAATTCGCCGGTGAATCCGGTTTTATCCAAGATCGGACGGTCCAATATTAATGCGAGCTCTCTTATGAGGTCGGCTATGTGGACTTTGCGTCCCTCTATGTGCAGAAGTCCCTTGGTGGACCCTCCGAAGGGGCCCGAAACATAGCCACAGTCGACCTTTCCCGGGACCTGATGCGGCTTCGTGCCGGGCGGAAAAGAAACGCAGTCCACCTGCTTCGCCGGCGGCATTTTGGGGCCGCCCCTTGCCGTCGTCAAATTGTAGACAGGGAGCTCTCTGGTTTCACGATGAAGCTTCAGTTTGAACCGGTCGGCCAGGAGCGTCTGCCACATCAACCACCATTGCTTCGGATCGGTGTTGGCCCCTGGTTTGACCTCGATATCGTAGCCCTGGGAGTTGAGCCAGGCCGGGCCTCCTATGACCTGAGACGCCGGCAGTGGGAGTGAGTGGCCGAGCATCGGGTTGTCGTGGGTCGCGTACGCAAATTGGATAAGAAGCAGCAAGGACGAGTTAACGCCCATGCTCATGGGGTGCCGGAACCGTTCACTCCAGTTAGAAGTATTTCGTTTGATCGACACGGATTGAAATGCGGGACGCGCGTTGGACTGGCCGAACAATCCGTATGCCGCGGCCACCAGCAGAATAGCGACCGCTAGAACGCCTGGTCCCAGACCGATGCGGACCGCTGGCCGCGGCTGGCCCAGCAACCTTGCGATGCGGTCGGGCAGAGATCCACCATTGGCGGCAACCGCGGCAGTGAGATGCGCCGGGCGGTACGATTCCAACTGCGCCAGCGCGCGCGCATACGTGAGTGCATCGCCGCTGACCGCTACGGCCACATCGTCGCAGCATAGCTCCCGCTCGGCGCGGATGTGTCCCGACACCCACCAGACCGCGGGATGGTAGAACAGCAGAGCTTCGGCGACGCTCTGCAGAATGTTGACCAGATAATCGTGCCGCCGGACGTGCGCCAGCTCATGCAGCAGCAGCGCCTCCAGATATTCGGCGGGGAGACCGCTGAGCGCGCCCACTGGCACCAGCACCACGGGACGGAGCCAGCCGATCACTGTCGGCACTTGCACCAGCGCGGAGATTAGCAAGCGCACCGGACGAGAGAGACCAATTTGCGCGCTGAGCTTCCGCAGAATCTGTTGCCATTCCTGGGGCGCCTGCCGCACCGACACCGACCGCATGCGCGCCGCAACCACCCAGCCTCCCGCCAGTCGCACCCAAAACACCACAGCGCCGGCGAGCCAGACCATCACGACCCAAACCAGTAACTGTGGGTGCTCCACGGCCGACACCGTGGCACGGACATACGCGGGCAGCGTGGTAGTGTTCGCGATGCCCCGGGCGGAAGCGGCTGGGGGGCTACTTTGAATGCGAGAGGCAGCGACCGGATTTGCATCCAATGGCCGCATCACCGCCCAAGTCACCAGCGGAGCGGCCAGCATGGCTGCCAATGCCGCGCAGGCGAGCAGGTATCGCGCGTTCGCAGTCCACGCGCGCGCCACACCCCGGCGTGCGGCCTCATACAGCAAAGCAATCAATAAACCCTGCCAGAGGAAGTGGACCAGCGTCCAGCCGAGGCGTTCCACCCACGGCTGCGATGAGAGCACGTGGATCAGGTTCACGAGGCGCGTCCTTTTTCTTTGGCAAAGCGGTCCAGCATACTCCGGATTTCGTTCAATTCCTCGTGCGATGCCGGCTGCGCCGATAGCGCCCCCATGACCATACTTTTGGCCGAACCACCGAAAACCCTTTTCAGCAGGTCGCCCGCGATCTGCTGCTGCGTTTGCTCTTGGGGTGCACTGGCCTCATAGACGTGCGATCCGAAACGCTCGCCGCGGGTCACCAGCCCCTTTTCGGTCATCAATTGCATTTGCTTCAGTGTGGTGGTGTAAGCATTGTCCTTTCCGAGTTCATCGTGTACCTCCCGCACGGTCGCCGTTCCCAGTCTCCACAGGACGGCAAGAATGTCGAGTTCGGCGGAGGTCGGAAGTGCCTTAGGCGGTCGATTGCGGCGTGGAGAGGTCATCTGAAACGACTATACTACGATAAAAGACGTAAATCAACGATAAATATCGTAGGAATCTTGGCCCGTCCAGACACGCAATGTGTATACTAGTCCGAGTCACAATCTGATCCGGGGAGCGAGAACTATGGCTGAGCAATGGAAACTCGATGGACAGTATCTTGAGGCCTGCAACTGCAAGGCTGCCTGTCCTTGCATCTTTCTTAGTACGCCCACCGAAGGAGACTGTACCGCCGTGGTGGGCTGGCACATCGATAAAGGGAATCTTGGCGCCGTGGACCTGACCGGTCTAAATGTCGCCATGGCAGTGTACACTCCCGGTGCGATGCACCTGACGAAATGGAGAGCGGCTCTGTACCTGGACGCGAAGGCCAGCGAATCGCAAAAAAACGCACTGATCCAAATCTTCTCTGGACAAGCAGGCGGACATCCGGCGCGCCTGGGATCCTTCATCGGTGAAGTGCTGGGAGTGGCCAGCGTCCCGATTGATTTCAAAGCGAACGGCAAGCATCGCAGCCTTAAAGTTGGCGACGTGGCCAGCGCCGAAATCGAAGCGGTTGGCGGCGCCGGTGACGGCGAAGTGACGGTCAGTAACCACCCACTCTGTATTTCGCCGGGCTATCCCGCGGTCGTGGCCAAATCCTCCGCAATGCGCTATCAGGACTACGGCTATCAGTGGACCCTTTCGGATCGCAACGGCCTATACTCGCCGTTTTCTTACCAGGGCTAGATGGCGGATATTCGCTCCTGGCCGATGCGCCTCGATCGGTCCGTGTTTATTGGCGGCGCTATAACCGTCACTGCACTGGCGTGGTTCTATCTCGTCCGGATGAATGTCCACCTGCATCATTCCATCGATTTCGCCGCCACGTTCCTGATGTGGACGGTGATGATGGTCGCCATGATGCTGCCGTCCGCTCTTCCGTTCGTCTTTGCGTTCGGGGCCGAACACCGCCGTCGGCGAGCGCGCAATCTCCCTTATGTACCGGCCGGCGTGTTTCTCGCGGGATACTTCGCGATGTGGGCCGCCTTCAGCGCCATGGCAGCCTTGCTCCAACAGGCTTTGCACCGCGCCGCTTTGCTCTCTTCGATGATGACGGCGACCAGTTCTGTGTTTGCGGGCGGCGTTCTGATCGCGGCCGGTGTTTACCAATGGACTCCGTTCAAGGATGCGTGCCTCCGGCATTGCCGGTCTCCGCTGAGCTTCCTGCTCAGTGACTGGCGCGAAGGCTCGCTGGGGGCGTTCCGAATGGGGATCGATCACGGCCTTTTCTGCCTGGGTTGCTGCTGGCTGCTGATGGTCCTTCCCTTCGCCGCCGGCGTGATGAACCTGCTATGGATGGCCGCCATCACGGCTTTCATTCTGGTCGAAAAGGCTGCGCCCGGTGGACAGTGGTTTGGCAAAATAGGCGGCGCCGCGATCGCCGCGGCGGGCATTTGGATGATCGCTTCGGTCAGCCGTCCATAGCCAAATTACGATAAACTAAACAAAGTACAACTGCGGGAGGCGCGGATATGACGCTTCGTTTCGGAAGGCGGCCCATGTGGCCGGCGATTGCCTTACTTGTCTGCACTGTTGCATCGGCGCAAACGGCCAACAAGGTTTCCTTTACCACCGACGTCGCGCCCATTCTTGCCAAGAACTGCGCACAGTGCCATGGCCCCGCGCCGGCCATGGGGAACCTCGACCTGCGTAGCCGCGATGCCGCGCTCAAAGGCGGACAACACGGTCCAGGGATCGTTCCCGGCGATGCGGCCTCGAGCCGTTTGTACCAGCATCTCATCGGGCAAGAGCAGCCTCAAATGCCGATGGGCGGTCGCCTGAGCGATGCCGAGATTGCGGTCATCAAGGCCTGGATCGATAGCGGAGCGCAGTGGGACTCGGCAGCGCCGCTCAATGCGACAGCAAACCAGGCGACAACAAACCAGGCGACAACAAACCAGGCCGCCACTCCGGCTGAACACAAGTTTACCGATCAGCAGCGCAAATACTGGGCGTTCCAAAAGATCGCCAAGCCCGCGGTGCCGGCCGTCGGGGCCAGCAATCCGATCGACGCTTTCGTCGCCGCCAAACTGGCGACGCAAAATCTCAAGCCTAATCCGCCCGCCGACAAGATCACTCTGCTCCGCCGCGCTTATCTCGATTTGACCGGACTACCGCCCTCGCCCGAAGAAGCGCAAGCATTCCTGGCCGACAATTCACCGGGGGCATACGAAAAAGTGGTTGACCGGCTGTTGGCTTCTCCTCAATATGGCGAGCGCTGGGGCCGGCACTGGCTGGACTTGGCCCGTTATGCCGACAGCGCCGGTTTCAAAGCCGACGAAACGCGTCCTAACGTCTGGCGCTATCGCGATTACGTAATCCAATCGTTCAATGAAGACAAGCCCTATGACCGCTTCGTGAAAGAGCAGATCGCCGGCGATGAGCTTTATCCGGACGACGCCAACGCCCGAATTGCCACCGGTTTCGACCGGCTGTGGCCTGACGAAAGCAACCTGGCAAACCCGATCCTCCGGCGGCAGGAAATTCTGAACGACATCACCGATACCGTGGGCGCCGTGTTCATGGGCATGACCTACGGCTGCGCGCGCTGTCACGATCACAAATTCGATCCGATTCTGCAGAAGGATTATTATCGCCTGCAGGCCTTCTTCGCCAACATCCGGAATGACGATCACGCCAGTCTTCTGACCGGCGACAAAGCCTCCGCCTATCAGCAACAGCACGCCGAGTGGGAAACCCGGACCCACGAAATCCGCGCCCAGATGGACCAGATCCTGGCCTCAGTGCGCACCGAGAGATTGAAAGAAGACATCGGGATGTTCCCCAAAGAGGCGCAGGACGCCGTCTTTACACCGCCCGAGCAGCGCACTCCGATGCAATGGCAGATGGTTTATCGCAGCGCTAGCCGCCTTCCGTCCGACCGGGAGCTCGAAAGAGCTTTAAAAGGGGAGGCCAAACAACGCTATGCCGATCTGCAGAAAGAGCTGGCGCAGTTCGATAATCTGAAGCCGGTTGATCCGCCGGTTGCCGAGGCGATTTTCGACGGCGGCCGCACGGCACCGCCCCAATACATCCTCTCTAAGGGGATTTGGGACGCGCCGCTTGACGAAGTGCAGCCGGGCGTCTTGAGCATCCTCGATCCGGCGCCCGCCAAGATCATAGCGCCCGACGGATTGAACTCCACCGGCCGGCGTTCGGCGCTGGCCAATTGGCTGACCGATCCGAAGAATCCGCTCACCGCGCGCGTCATGGTCAACCGGATCTGGCAGGATCATTTTGGAAGGGGCATCGTTGGCACGTCCAGCGATTTCGGGGTCATGGGCGAGCGGCCGGCCGATCCGCAACTCCTCGATTACCTGGCCACCACCTTCGTCGAAAACGGCTGGAGCATCAAGAAAATGCATCGGCTGATCATGCTGTCGAATACCTACCAACAGTCCTCGGCGTATCAAGCGGAAGCTGCTAAAGTCGATCCCGATAATAAAATGTTGTGGCGTTTTGACCGGCGACGTTTGGAAGGCGAGGTTATTCGCGATTCCATGCTGATGGCCGCCGGACAGTTGAATACGAAAATGGGCGGCCCCGGCGTCTTCCCGCCGATCCCCGCGGGAATCAGCAACGGATCAAAATATCTGGCCTGGCAGCCGGAGAAAGATCCCGCCGAAGCCGATCGCCGCAGCGTTTACGTGTTCGTGAAACGCAACCTGCGCTATCCGATGTTCGAGGCTTATGATTTTCCCGATACTTCCGAAAGCTGCCCGCGCCGCTATGCGACGGTCAGCCCCACGCAGCCTCTGGTGGGGATGAATGATGAGCTGGTGCGCGAATGGTCGCGAGAGCTGGCCAGCCGTGTACTCAATGACGGAGGTCTTACGCCCGAGCAGCAAGTGGAGCGGGCATTTCGAATTGTCTTTACCCGCGCGCCCAGGGACGACGAGCGGCAGGCCGTTCTCGATTTCTTGAATAAGCAAGCCAGCGAAATTGGCGGCCAGACGGCTCGAACAGCGGCCTTCGTGGATTTTTGCCAGGCGCTGCTCAACTCCAACGAATTTCTGTACGTGAACTGAGGAAGAAGGCTGACCATGCGTAATCCGAATCATTATCCGCGAGTTTCCACGCGTCGGGATTTTTTCACGCGCACCGGCAGCGGCTTGGCCGCCGTCGCTTTGGCTCAGATGCTGCAAGAAGACAAGCTCCAGGCCGCCACAGCCGGGGCAGACCCGCTGGCCGCCAAGCAGCCGCATCATCCTCCCACCGCGAAGTCCATCATATGGCTGTTCATCGAGGGCGGCCCCAGCCACGTCGATCTCTTCGATCCCAAGCCGAAGCTCGAGGAACTTGCGGGGCAGCCAATTCCGGAGTCGATGCGGCCCAAGTTCACGGCCATGCCCGGCACTTCCAAGAATGGCCTGATGCCGTCCAAGCGCTCCTTCAAACAGTATGGGCAGAGCGGGATCTGGGTTTCGGACTGGTATCCCAACATCGCCCAACACGTCGACGACATGACCGTAATCCGGTCCTGCTGGACTGACGGCATCAACCACTTGGGCAGCGTGACGGAGATGAACAGTGGCTCGATTCTGAGCGGACGGCCATCGCTGGGCGCCTGGGTGAATTATGGCTTGGGAAGCGCCAATCGCAATCTGCCTTCATTCGTAGTGATGCTGGACGACAAAGATCCCATCGGCGGCGCCAAGCAGTGGAGCGCCGGCTTTCTACCGGCTTCCTATCAGGGCATGCAGTTCCGCACGGGAGACACGCCGCTCATCAACCTGAAACCTCCGGAAGGGATGACCGACGGGCAGCAGCGCAACCAGCTGGGACTCTTGAAGCGCTTGAACGAAATCTGGTCCCAGGACAAACAAGAAGACGACGAGCTGGACGCGCGTATCCGCTCCTACGAACTCGCATATAAGATGCAGAGCGCGGCGCCGGAGGCAGTCGATCTTTCCAAGGAATCGGATGAAACCCGGAAGCTCTATGGGATCGATGAAGAAGCCACCCGGGCCTTCGGCAGCAATTGCCTGATGGCTCGGCGCCTGGTGGAGCGCGGCGTTCGGTTCATCGAGTTATACTCCGGTTCCGGCAGCGGCTGGGATGCTCATGACAACGTGGAAGTGAACCATAGCAAGTGGTGCAAGGCGTCCGACAAGCCGATCGCCGGCTTGCTGACCGATCTGAAAGCTCGCGGACTGCTGGACGACACGCTGGTGGTGTGGGGCGGTGAGTTCGGCCGCACGCCCTTCAACGAGAAAGGTCAGGGGCGCGATCACAATCCCTGGGGCTTCACCATCTGGATGGCGGGCGGCGGCGTTAAGAAGGGCCACTATGTTGGTTCCACCGACGAAATCGGAATGCACGCGCAGGAATCACCGGCGCACGTCAATGATATTCACGCATCCATGTTGTGGGCTCTGGGTCTCAATCACCTGCAGGTTACCTACATGCACAATGGCCGGGCCGAGCGGCCAACTGTGGTTGCGGGCCAAGTAATCAAGGATCTTTTCACCTGAATCGGACGTTACGCGATATGCGCCCCGGTCGTCAACACGTAAACCGCGTAAAGTGACTGGCTGGCGGCCATAAACAAGCGGTTCCGCTTGGTGCCCCCGAAGCAGACGTTCGCGCAGTTCTCGGGCAAACGGATAATGCCGATAGGCTCGCCGCTCGGAGTAATCACCTGCACCCCGGGAAGCGCTCCCGCCCAGACATTACCGTCCACGTCGCAGCGGATTCCATCGGCGGCCGCGGGCGCCCCGCTACCGGGAACGCTGAGCTGGACGAAACGTTTTCCGTTGCGGATGGTTTTGCCATCCAGGTCCCAAACCCGGATTTCCCGGCCCGTGCCGGTATCGCAAACGTAGACCTTTTTATAGTCGGGGGAAAAGCAGATGCCGTTGGGACCGTCCATCTCGTCGTAAAGTTTGTCCATCTGCCCGGTCTTCGAATCCACGCGGTACACCGCTTCCTTCAGCTCTTTATCGGCCTTGAAGCCTTCGTAATAGCCTTGAATGCCGTAAGTGGGATCCGTAAACCAGATGCTTCCGTCGGGATGAACCACGATATCGTTGGGCGAGTTCAATCGCTTGCCTTGAAATTTGTCGGCGATCACCGTGATTGTGCCGTTAGGCTCATAGCGCACCACGCGCCGTCCGCCGTGTTCGCAGGAAAGCTGGCGGCCTTCGAAATCGAATGTGTTCCCGTTGCTGTACCCCGATGGATTGCGGAATGTCGAGACGTGCCCATCTTCTTCGAGCCAGCGCATTTGAACATTGTTGGGAATATCACTCCACACCAGATAGCGCCCCACGCCGTTCCATGCCGGACCCTCGGCCCACAGAGTGCCGGTATACAGCTTCTTGATAACGGTGTTGCCCACCATATAGCGGTGGAATCGACTGTCGAGCGCGACCACGTCCGGGTCGGGATATTGCACCGGCACTTGATTCGACCAATCGCGCGGGGTGGCTTTCGGAGAAATGGGCGGCGAGCCGGCATTTTGAGCAGCGGCTTTCCAAGCGGCTCCGCCTACAGCGGCGGCGATAAACGAACGGCGATCCAACATTGGAGTCTCCTATTTTCCCTCGGCTTCTGATCATGATACGCCATTTTTAGAGTTGGGCAAACATGCGATAGCCCGCTGCACTGCAGTATTGTGGATCGAGGTAAACGAGCCGCGTGGTAGGTCCACAGCATCCGGCCGCCTACATCGAGCGAGGCACGTCGGCCTTCCGCCGCACCAATCTCGCTTTGTTTTCGGCCGGTTTCTCCACTTTCGCATTGCTCTACTGCGTCCAGCCGCTGCTGCCGGTCTTCTCCCACGAGTTCGGCGTGAGCGCTGCCGAAAGCAGTCTCTCGCTCTCGCTCACCACCGGACTTCTGGCCGCCTCAGTTCTTATCGCCGGCGCGCTTTCGGAAGCCTGGGGCCGAAAATCGGTGATGGTCGTATCGCTGTTCGCCGCCGCGATACTCTCGGTGATTTGCGCGTTCATGCCGGGTTGGCATGCGCTGCTGCTGGTCCGCGCAATCGAAGGCATCGCCTTCAGCGGACTGCCGGCCGTAGCCATGGCTTACTTGAGCGAAGAGATGGACTATCGCTCCGTTGGCCTCGCGATGGGACTCTACATCGGCGGCTCGGGCCTGGGCGGAATGACCGGGCGTTTCGTGACCGGCTTGCTCACCGACCTTGCGTCCTGGCGAGTTGCCCTGGCCGTTATCGGCGTCTTCGGAATCTTCGCGGCGCTGATATTTTGGCGGACGCTGCCGCCGTCGCGTCACTTTCAGGCGCGCCCCCTAGCCTTGGGTCAACTGAAAGAATCTTTCCTGGATCATCTCCGCGATGCCGGCCTCCCGTGGCTGTTCCTCGAAGGCTTCCTGCTCATGGGTTCGTTCGTGACCATCTACAACTACATCGCCTACCGTCTTCTTGCTCCGCCGTATCGTCTCAGCCAAACCGAAGCAGGCGCGATCTTCGCGGTCTATCTGCTCGGCACTGGCAGCTCCGCGTGGATTGGACACTTGGCTAGCCGTCTGGGACGACGAAAGGTGTTCTGGGCAACCATCGCGATTATGTTGGCCGGTCTATTGCTCACCTTGATGAATCCGCTGGCAATGATCATCTCCGGCATCGCGGTACTTACGGTCGGGTTTTTCGGTGCGCACTCCATCGCCAGCAGTTGGGTAGGATTGCGCGCTCGCCATTCGAAGGCGCAAGCGTCGGCGCTATATCTGTTCTTCTACTACGTCGGTTCGAGCGTCGTTGGATCTTGCGGAGGCCTCTTCTGGACAGCGTCAGGCTGGCGTGGCGTCGTCGAATTCACGGGATCGCTGTTGATGGTTGCCCTTCTGATTTCAATCCGCTTGTCCGTGCTGCAGCCTCAGCGGCAGCGCTCTCCTTGATCGATGTAGGTCCGGTGATCGATCACCGAAAGCAGGATCGATGCGCAATACGATCCCGCGCGAGCTTCCACGGATCGCTTACGAACCCTCGGCTCCTCTTTCGACTGCTTGGCGAACGCTTCCGCGATAACTCGGCCCGTCATTGAATCGGGAGCTTTCACTCCTTCCAGCGCCAGGACAGTGGGGGCAATATCGAAATTGGCCGTCGGCGCGAGGACCACCGTCTGACGCTTGAAATCCGGACCCCACAGTATCAGCGGCGTGTGGATCATAAACGGATTGAGCCCGCCATGACCGCTTCGGCCCGGTACATTGTGCTGCATATTGGTGGTCGCGATCCGTTGCAATCCGGGAACACCAAATGCATTTCGATCCAGACTCCACTGGTAAGTTACGATGACGTCGGCGCCGCGCGACGGCCGGCACTCATCGATCAACTCGAGCGAGAAAGTACCGGGTAGCCATCCAAGTTCCCGGCCGGGCCGGCACTGGACAGTACCTTCCTTGGGCTGCTGCGAGGTGGTGAAAATGAGATCCACGCCGTCGGTTTTCTGAAGCCGCGAGACGAGTCCGCGGATCAATTCGGGATCATGATCCTTGGCGTACAACAGTGTCGATGCTCCGTTATTCGCGGCAATGATGTCGGCCGCTTTTCCCGTCGCTTGGATGGCGCCGTTTAAGTCCACCGGCTCCGGCTCGCCACCGAAACCGTGATCGGCGGTCACGATTATGTCGGCGGTTTTGCCGAGACCCAACTCTTGCAACCGGGCCAGCAGAAGACCCACCTGCTGATCCATGGTCTTGAGAACGGCCAATGCTTCAGGCGATCCCACTCCGAATTTGTGCTGAGTCTCGTCGGGCTCGGTAAGCCAATCGACAACCACGCGCGGGTGAAGATCGGAAAGGACATATTCGCGAAGCACCCGTTCGGCCCACAAAAGCGACGGTATCCCTTCGCCCGACTTTACTGCTCCGAAACGCTGCTGAATCGCGCGATCGATTTTGTCTGGAAACGCCACGCGGTGACCATCCTCAAAACCGCCGTTGATCAGAACGCCGGTGCCCGACGGACCCATGGGATTCGTCAGGAAACCGCCGCCGCTCGATCCGGAGCTGATCCCCACGAAGGACAGACCAGCGTCCTGCAGCGCTTCGGCCATGGTCTTCACCGGCAGCGTGCGGCCGCCGGAAATCTCCGCCAGCTTCATCAAAGTTTTGTAATCGGCGGTATCGAAAGGCTTAGACGATACGCCTTCCACATACATCGTGTTCGAGACGATTCCGTGGACTGCGGGAACAGTCCCGGTGGAAATGCTAGCCGAGTTCACACGCGTCACAGTCGGGAAAACGGAGTGGGAATTGTCGCACCACACACCCTCTTGTTTCAAGCGGAAAATATTGGGCGTGACGTCGTGGGTGATCGAATCGGGCCGGAATCCATCGATTACCAGAATGATCAGCAGCGCGAGCTTCATGCAGCTATTTGGAGCTCGATGCGGCGGACGCTGCCGATGCCATCATCCAATCCCAGTGCTGGCCCGCTGCGTCGACGATCCGCTGGACGTGTTCCTGCAGCAGGTAGCGCTCGGCGGCTAACCGCTGCGCCGTTTCTTCGACACGCCGCAAGTAGTCGGCCCGGCTTGGATAGCGCTCTTCGATGGAGGGCCGAGGGTCGCCATTCTTTTCGCGCTCGGCACGCGTCTTCGCAAACGGAATGAACGACCCGGCCATCGCAATCAGCGTGTCCGGCGCTCCGATGGACTCGCTGCGAAATGCCCAATCACAATAAGTACCCAGCGGCACAGCCTGCTCGGGAAGGCGAATCCCACCGATATCGTTCCCGTCGCTGTCGACCTGCGGGACCAGGAACGGAAGCGCCGAAAAGGGACCGGCTACGTCGGCGCGATAACCACCGGGCACATGCAGCGGCCATTGCACGCCGCGCAGATTCGGATATTGGATTTTGGCTTGGGCCACCAGCGTCGCATCGGAAAGCATCGGATGACGGCTGGCCGGCGGCGCCACGCTTTCCCTCACCCAGTGATCGAGGGCGATCAGCAGCGCTTGCTGCACCCAGCGGTAGTCGTTCGGATTGGACTTCAGCTGGCCACCGTTGTCGCTGGGCGGCCACGATCCCGGGCCGTGCTGCGTCCCTGCCAAAGTGTAAACGCGGACATTCGGTGGATCGCCCAGATCCGTGGCCCCGTCCATGGACACATGCCGCAACGCTGCCACTCGGCCCCGGTCCCAATACTCGGAGCCGGTATCCACCAAAAACATTTTCGGCTCTTGGCCGGCGGGCACGCGCGCGCCCATTCCATCGCGTTTGCCGCTGATCGGATCGGTAGTAGTCTCGTATCGAATCGGAAACTTGGTTTGCGTGAACGATCCAAGTTCGTTGGGCTGCGCGAACCGCTCGTTGAAACTTCCCATGCCCGTAGCGCCGGTCTGGATAAAGAGCGCGTCGATCGCCTGGCGCCCTAGTTCATCGGTGGTGAAGCCTTGATAAACCAGATGTCGCTGGTATCGTCCCGTCTGTGACAAGCCAAAGGTGTAGACGTAACGTCCGTGCGCGACTGCGTCGGCGTTGTACTTAAACGCTGATGCCAGATCCCGAATCGCGGCGAACCCCAAACCCGCGACCGCCGAATTTTGCGATTCATAGTCCAGCTGGTAGGTCTGCCCGGCTCGAAAGCCGCCCTTCAAAGTGATCCAGTACGGATCGTTCACCAGCTGCCCGTTTTCAATCCGGCCAAACTGCCAGTCCGCCCGCGGGATCAATCGCGGCGCAGACATAAAGCCTTCCCTCTCGGTCAGCCTGTAAGCTGCGTCTGTAGCATCGATAGGCGGATAAGCGTGAGTGAAGTAGCCCGACGCGTACTCGAAGGAATCGCTTTTTACGTTGGGGATGAACCAGGGGCTTACCCAGCCGGTTATCGGGCGGCCATGGTCGGTCGCGACCGGGACGTCCATGCCGATGTGGGCCTTGTCTTTCGGAACGTCGAACTGCCAGCCGATAGCCACTAGTGTGAAGCCTTGGCGCAGCAGCGGGCCGTCGCCGAAGTCGGCCTCGGTCTCGGGATCAGCCGATCCCTTCGCGTGATCGAACACGGAAAGCAGGGCTTTGTTACCACGGTTCACGACATCGAATAACAGGACGCCGTTCCCGTGTGACGGGTCTTTGGGTTTAATGACAAACAGGTCGGACGAGAACTCCACCTTGCCCTGCGCGTTTCGCGGCGCTTTATCGAGATCGGCGATGACCTGGTTATGCGGATTGTCCGGCGTGACTGCGAAGTAGACCTTACCCGTCAGCTTTTCATACGCTCCAGCCGGGCCGAAGGCCTTCCCGCCGAGCACGTCCTGACGGCTCGAGATTTCGATGCGTGTTACTTCGGCCCGCGCGACAACCGGTGTGAACGCTATCGTCAATGCCGCAATGGCAATCGGAATGTATGCCTGCATGACCTGCTCCTCTCGATTTGCAGGCAGTATACACTAAACAGGCGCCAGTCCGGACCGATAAGGCATATCAGATATGCGGTGCGCACTTCTTTCGGTTCTGCTTTTCATTTCTATGCTCGCTCCGGCTCGGAGCGAAGGCGGCAGCGCCAGATGCGCGTCCTGCACGCGGAACAATCGGGGCCGTATCAAACGGAGTCCGGAGGCGCGCCACGCATTTCAGAAAAGTAATCCCTGCCCGTCCACCGGCCGGCGCTCCGGCGGATGCCCGGGTTACGTCGTCGATCATGTAAAGCCGCTCAAACGCGGCGGCGCGGACGCTCCCTCCAACATGCAGTGGCAAACCAAAGCGGACGCCAAGGCTAAGGACCGCATCGAATAGCTACAATACTCAAGTACGTAACACATGCTGCGACCGAAACCAGCGTGGCTCGAACCGCTCTTCCCCTGGCCGCAACACCAACTGGTCGTTAACGGCCGCAACATGGCTTACATCGACGAAGGCGACCGCGCCGCTCGTCCCGTGCTTCTGTTGTCCGGAAATCCCACCTGGGGCTTTCTCTATCGCGATTTCATCGACCCGCTCCGAGAGGCGGGTTTCCGCGTCATTGCTCCAGATTGGATTGGCGCTGGTTATTCCGATCATCCCCGTATAGACGCCGCCCTGACGTTCGCGCATCACATTGCCGATCTGGTCTCTTTAATAGATCAGCTCGGCCTTCGCGGCTTCGTCATTGTGGGCCACGACTGGGGCGGCCCGCAAGGTGCCGGCGCGGCGCTGCAACGCGTCGAAAAATTATCGGCGATGGTCCTGATGAACACCTGGCTCTTCACCGATCTCATCAGCAAATTCCACGCGTCGCCGCGGCCCTGGACCACCTGGCACGCCCCGCTCATCGGGCAGTTCTTTATGAAGCGCCACAAGGTTCTTTCGCAGCATGGACCCACTGCTACCACCGTTCGCGGGATGACTGCCGACGAAGCGCGCGCTTACCATCATGTCTTCGATGAGCCTGATTCCGATCACGTGGTCCTCACCTGGCCGCGCACCATCCCCATGCGCGAAGGCGATCTCGGGTATGCCGACATGCAAGCTATTCAGCGGCGCCTGCCTGAGCTGGCCAAGATTCCTGCGTTGCTGCTGTGGGCTCCGGGCGATGAAGTTTTCCCCATCGAATTCGGACACCGTCTGAAAGAGCTGCTTCCAAATGCCGAAGGACCCATCGCTTTCGATCGAGCGCGGCACTTCCTCGAAGACGATCGCGGCCCCGATCTGGCGCGCTCAACCGTCGAGTTTCTAACCCGCACCGTCGGATCAAAGCTGTGAAATTCATTCGGCCGTCCGAGGACGAACTCGCCGCCTTACGGCCCGACCCGCTGCTGGGGGAACAGGAGCTCGACGTCCGTCCCGATGTCGCCGAAGCCATTGAGCGAGCCGCCGGCATACGCGCCGGCCGCGTTTATTGGCGCTCCAAGCACGACCATCTGTACGCTCTCGAACTGGCCGATCTCGGCCGCGGCCGTCCATCCATGGCGATGGTCTACGGGCATTGGGATCGCTACGAGCCACGCCCGCCCGAGCACGAGATCGATGCCGATCTGCTCGCTCTCTCGTTGTGGATCGCCGAAATTGCGTCCAGTCTTAATCCGCAAGACATCGCCAAGGTCGCGCTCTTCGCGGGCGTCAAGACTACGTGGCCCGATGGATCAGTGCTGCGCACTCCCGACGAGCGCTTCAGCACGCTGCCAGACTTTCCCTACGAGCCAAAGTATGTCGAAGTGGAAGGCTTGCGTATGGCGTATGTCGAGCATGGCTCGGGCCACCCGGTTCTGATGCTGCATGGCGAGCCGACCTGGAGCTACCTTTACCGCCATATGATTCCGCCGCTTGCCACCGTCGGCCGCGCGATCGCGCCCGATCTGATCGGCTTTGGCCGCAGCGACAAACCAGTGGCCGCTAACGCCTACAGCTACAAATCCCACACGCGCTGGCTCCGTGCCTTTATCGAAGCGCTGGATCTTAAGAAGATCACGATGATCTGCCAGGACTGGGGCGGCTTGCTCGGTCTTCGCATCCTGGCCGAGCAACCGGAGCGGTTCGCGCGCCTGGTTGCCATGAATACGGGCCTCCCGATCGGCGACCCGCCCGGCGAAGCCTTCCACAAATGGCGGCGTTTTTCGCAAAATGTAGCCTGGTTGGATGTTCCACGACTGATGCGCAGTTCGGTCAACAAGCGGCAGTTCAGCGACGCCGAGGCCGATGCCTACGGCGCGCCGTTTCCGTCGAAAGATTATCAGACCGCCGCGTTGGTGTTCCCCCGCTTGGTCCCGATCCGTAAAGACCATCCTGGCGCCTACGAAAATCGCTTAGCCATCCAGCGCCTGAAGACGCTCGACCTGCCGGTACTGCTGGTCTGGGGCCAGGAGGACGCGATCACCGCGCCGGCCGAGCCATTTCTGCGTTCCCTCTTCCGCAATATCGCTCCGACGAAGTGGATCTCGGGCGCCGGCCATTTCATTCAGGAAGACGCAGGCCAAGAAGTGGCCGGACATATTCTGAATTGGATGAGCCAAACGCCTCAGCGTTCCTAGAGATCGGTTGTGGTATCCTTTGCCGAGGAAAGGTCTGCCTTAACCAACCTCAGGACGTGACGCCTTGATTCAGGATCTGCGCTACGGCCTCCGCATGCTCGGCAAGTCGCCGGGGCTGACGGTGATTCTTGCTCTTACGCTGGCTCTCGGCATCGGCGTCAACACCGCGATATTCAGCGTGCTGAATGGCTGGCTGCTGCGTCCGCTTCCGGTGCGCGCGCCCGAGCAAATCATGGCCTTGGGTTCGCAACAGAAGGAGCGGGGCTCTGATAGTAAGTTCTCGTATGCGGATCTGGTAGATTTCCGCAAGCAATCCGGCGCCACGTTTTCCGATCTCTTCGCTTACCGGATGACGGTGGGCGGGCTCATGTTCAACAACCGGTCCAGCCTGTTCGCCTTCTCCGACGTGACGGGTAATTATTTCGCGGCTTTAGGCGTGAAGCCTTTGCTTGGCCGATTGTTCCTTCCGGGCGAGGGCGAACAGCCGCATGCTGAAACTACCGTCGTGCTGGGATATGCCTACTGGCAACGGAATTTTGGCGGAGATCCGGCCATTGTCGGAAAACAGGTTCTGGTGGATGGCAAGGCTGCCACCATTCTGGGCGTTACGCCGCCGGATTTTCACGGCACTTTCTTCGCTTTCGATCTGGACGGCTACCTGCCCTTAAGCGCCACCTCGCTCGACCAGGAATCATCCGGTGACGTGACCGGCTTCTGGACGGACCGCCGCAATCGGTCGTTGACCGTATTTGGAAGGCTGAAGCCCGGCATCAGTGTTGCCCAAGCGCAGGCTTCGCTCGATGTCGTCGCCGATCGCCTGGCCGCCCAATATCCCGAGACGGACAAAGGCATCATCGTGCGTGTGATTCCCGAACGGATGGCCCGGCCGGCTCCGTTCGTCACCAGTTTCGTTCCCGTGATCGCCGGTCTGTTCCTGGCTTTGGCCGCTTTGGTATTGCTGCTGGCCTCGATGAACGTGGCCAATATTTTTCTCGCACGCGCCAATGCTCGCCAGCGCGAAATGGCGATCCGTGCCTCTCTAGGTGCGGTTCGCGGACGTCTGATCCGGCAGATGCTTACCGAAAGTCTATTGCTGGCGCTGCTCGGGACTATCGGCGGCGTACTGCTCGGACAATGGGCCATTGGGGGGAGTGGGTCGGTGCTTAACTCCGTAACGTCCGACAGCGCCGGGCATGCCTTTAAAATCGACACGAGTTTCGACTGGAAGGTTTTTGCCTATACCCTCGCGGCAGCGCTCTTCACGGGAATCTTTGTCGGACTGTGGCCGGCCTTTCGCGCCGGACGCGCCGATTTGAATCGAGTGCTCAGCTCAGGCGGCCGAAGCGATTCCGGCGGCGGCGCGCGTCAAGGATTCCGCGGCGTACTGGTGGTGGCGCAAGTGGCGGGCTCGCTGATGCTGCTTATTGTGGCGGGCCTTCTCGTTCGCAGCCTCCAGCGCGCCCAGCGTGCCGGCTTGGGCTTCGATCCCGGCCATGTCTTAAACATGATGATCGATCCGCATCAGGTGGGCTACGATGAGGCTCGCGCGAAGGCCTTCTATAAGGAGTTGGAACGCCGCGCCCGCGCGCTACCCGGTGTCGAATCGGCCAGCCTTTCGTTCACCGCACCAATGGGTTTTCCCAGCCATGCCGGGCCGATTTACGTCGAGACTCATCCCTTGCCGCCGGGACGCCTGCCGCCGGTGGTTTCGTTCAACAGCGTCGATCCGGCGTTCTTCACTACCCTTCGCGTCCCTCTGCTGCAGGGCAGGCGCTTCACAGATTCCGACAGCGCAACCGCTCGCCCGGTCGCTATTGTGAATCAGACCATGGCCAGACGGTTATGGACGAACGAAAACCCCGTCGGCAAGCGCTTCAGCTTCGAAAGCGCGACCGGGCCTTTCGTGGAAGTCGTGGGCCTGGCGAGAGATGGCCAGTATTTCTTCGTGTCCCAGGAGCCTCAGCCTTATTTCTATGTTCCTCTTGAACAAAACTTCAGCTCTTTCCACTCGCTGCTGATTCGCTCCTCCGGGCCGCCGGAATTGTTGATGACCCCGATACAGGACGAGCTTCGTAAACTTGCTCCTGATGTCCCCATCTTCGACCTGCGCACTTCCGAACAAATGCTGAACGGAATCGAAGGCTTCTTGATGTTCCGCCTGGCAGCTTCTCTGGCGGCAATCATGGGCGCCTTGGGACTGGTGCTGGCAGTGATGGGCGTCTATGGGATCGTCTCTTTCGCCGTGAGCGGCCGGACGCAGGAGATCGGAATTCGTATGGCGCTGGGCGCCGAAGCTCTCGACATCTTGAAGCTAGTTGCACGGCAGGGATTGCGGCTCGTAATTGCGGGGGTAGCAGTCGGCCTGATCGCCGCCTGGGCATTGACCCGTGCGATGGCCAGCCTGTTGATCGGCATCAGTGCAACCGATCCTCTGACTTACGTAACCGTCGTTATTCTGCTGTCCGCCGTTGCGCTCGCCGCCTGTTGGGTTCCCGCCCGCCGCGCGCTCCGCGTTGATCCGATGGTGGCTTTGCGATATGAATAATAGACTTCGCTAATTTGCACCCAGGAGGCCTTGCCCATGGACCGAAGAACCTTTTTCCAGCTTGCCGGACTACCTGTCGCCGCTGCCGCTGCCGCGCAAACACCTCCGGCTTCGTCGGCCGGCCGCATGAAAGTCGGAACCCAGCACGGCCACTCGGACGAAATCCTGCGCGTGATCGGGGCCTTCGGAGTCAATCACATCTGTAGCGGGCTCCCTTCGGCGAAATTTGACGAGAACTGGTCCGTCGAGGGTCTAACCAAACTGCGCGAGCGCGTGGAATCGTTCGGCATCAAGCTCGAAGCTGTGCCTCTCCCGCTCAGCTCCAGCTACATTACCAAAGCCGAAAACCCGGACATCATACTCGGCAAGAGTCCCGAACGCGATCGCGAGATCGACGATATCTGCCAGATGATCCGCAATTGCGCCAAGGCCGGCATTCCGGAGGCGAAATACAATCTCACGATTCTGGGCGTGGTCCGCACCGGAACAACTCCAGGACGCGGCCGGGCGCGCTACAGCACCTTCGTCTACGATCAGGCTAAGCAAGAGCCGCCGCTCACCGAGGCCGGCGCCGTCAGCGAAGAAATGATGTGGGATCGTATCACCTATTTCCTGCGCAGGGTCGTTCCGGTGGCCGAAGAATACAAAGTCAGGATCGGGTTGCATCCGCACGATCCGGCTATGCCCCGCGATCGAGGCTTTCGTGGCGTGCATCGCGTCCTCGGCAGCGTGGATGGGCTCAAGCGCTTCATCGATATCAATCCCAGTCCCTATCACGGCCTCAACTTCTGCCAAGGCACCGTTTCTGAAATGCTGCAGAATCCGCGCGTCGAGATCCACGATGTCATTCGTTACTTCGGCTCGCGCAAGAAGATCTTCAACGTCCATTTCCGCAACATCCGCGGCGGCTTTCTGAACTTTCAGGAGACCTTCCCCGATGATGGCGACGTCGACTTTATCCAGACCATCAAGACTTACAAAGAGGTCGGCTACGATGGCATGCTGATGCCTGACCATGTTCCTCATATCGAGGGCGACACCAATGGCTATCAGGCTTTCGCTTATGCGTTCGGCTATATTCAGGCTCTGATCCAGATGGTTTATGCATGAGCACGGTGCAAACCGCGCGTGGGGCTATCGACACCGCGCAGCTCGGCGTAACGCTGATGCACGAACATATCTTCGTCCTCTCGACCGAGATCATGCAGAATTACCCCGAGGCCTGGGGCGACGAACAACGCCGCATTGACGACGCCGTCGCGCGGCTGGATGAGCTTGCATCGCACGGGGTCCATTCGGTGGTCGATCTCACGGTGATCGGCCTGGGCCGCTACATACCGCGCATCCAGCGGGTCGCCGAGCGGACTAAAGTGAACATTGTCGTCGCCACTGGTATCTACACTTACAACGATATTCCGTTCTATTTCCATTTCCGCGGGCCTGGCACCGTGCTCGAAGGGCCGGAGCTGATGGTCGACATGTTCGTGCGCGATATCCGCCGGGGCATCGCCGATACTAACGTGAAAGCCGGCATTTTGAAATGCGCCACCGACGCGCCCGGTGTCACGCCCGGGGTCGAGCGCGTGTTACGAGCAGTGGCGCAGGCACATCGCCAGACCGGCGTGCCGATTTCGACCCATACGCACGCGCGATCCAGACGCGGCCTCGAGCAGCAGCGCATTTTTCGTGAGGAAGGCGTCGACCTTTCGCGCGTCGTGATCGGACATTCCGGCGATACCACCGAAATCGATTATCTGGAAGAGCTGATCGCCAATGGATCTTTTCTCGGTATGGACCGCTTCGGCATCGACACCATCCTGCCTTTTGAAGATCGCGTAAACACAGTCGCGCGCCTGTGCGAACGCGGCCACGCCGGAAAGCTGGTGCTGTCGCACGACGCCGCGTGCTTTAACGATTGGCTGCCCGAACGCGATCTGCCGGCCATGCTTCCACGATGGAACTTTTTGCATATCCATAACGACGTGATCCCGGCGCTGAAGCAGCGCGGCGTTACCGACGAGCACATCCGGATCATGCTGGTCGACAATCCCCGAGCCATCTTCGAAAAACAAGATGCCTACTAGAACGTGGCGCACGCACTCCTCGGTGCCGCGTTCACACTCGTGTGAACGCCATGAGGAAAGATGACCTACCCCTTCGATCGCTCCGGTGTCGTTCGCGGCGCCGACAACATATCCCGCTACGCCGGTCTTCCGAATTCGCTGCTTGAAATGCTGCGTGCCACGGTTGACCGCTCGCCAGACAACGAGGCCATCGTCGAGATCGGCGGCGAGCGCATCAATTATCGCGACCTATGGGACCGCTCGGCGCGTGTCGCTGGAGGACTGAAACGCATTGGTGTCGAGCGCGGCGATCGGGTCGCCATTCGCCTCGGCAACAGTCTGGACTGGTGCGTAGCCTTCTGGGGAACGCTCATGTCCGGTGCCATCGCCGTTCCAGTAAACACGCGCTTTAGCGAACCCGAGGTCGAATACGTGATCACCGATTCCGGCTCGCGTTTCGTTTTTCTTCCCGGCCAGCCGCTCCCATCCGGCGATCCGTTCGTCGCCGAAGGTTTCACGCAGCCCGATGTCGCCGCCATCTTTTACACCAGCGGGACCACGGGCTTTCCCAAAGGCGCAATGACAACGCACGAAGGGTTTCTATCTAACATCGAAACCTGCCGCCGCGTCGCCGGACTTCCCAATGACGGCAGCCTCCGCACGCTCGTATCGGTGCCACTGTTTCACGTCACCGGATGCAATAGCCAGTTGTTGCCAAGCTGCGAATCGGGCGGCGCAACGGTTATTATGCCGGCCTTTGAAGTCCAGGCTTTCTTGCGCGCGATCAATCAGGAGCGCATTAATTCGGTCACCACCGTTCCGGCTATTTTCTGGATCGCGATCAATCAGCCCAATTTCCACGAGATCGATACCGATGGCGTCCGCTGGGCGATGTATGGTGGCGCGCCGATCGCCCCTGATCTGGTGGGGCGCATCATGCATGCGTTTCCGAACGCTCGCGTCGGCAATGGCTTCGGATTGACCGAGACTTCCTCGGTCGCGACGTTTTTGGCGCATGAGTTCGCGCACAGCCGGCCGGATTCGGTGGGCTTCGCCGCGCCGGTTGTCGACCTCGATCTTTTTGAGCCGGACTCGACCGGCGTCGCCGAACTCCTGGTGCGCGGGCCTAATGTCGTGAAGGGCTACTGGAACAAGCCGGAGGCGACCGCGCAGACCTTCGTCAATGGCTGGCTGCACACCGGCGACCTCGCGCGCATCGATCAAGACGGCTTCGTCCAGATTGTCGATCGCAAAAAGGACATGGTCAACCGCGGAGGTGAAAATGTCTATTGCGTGGAAGTGGAGAACGCATTATGCGCGCATCCCGCGGTGTTCGAGTGCGCCGTGATGGGCGTGCCCGATACGATGATGGGTGAAAAAGTGGGCGCGGTTGTAGTTTTGAAACCTGGCGCCAAAGTGGAGCCGCGGGCCATATGCGAATTTCTCAAAGGCCGGCTGGCCGACTTCAAGATCCCGCAGTTCATGATCATTCGTGCCGACCCGATGCCGCGCAACCCAGGCGGTAAGATTCTGAAGGCTCGCTTGCGAAAAGAAGCACTTTGGGGCGCGTCGCTGCGGTAGCGCATACTGGCTTTACACTACAAAACTACGGGAAGCTGAAACTAAGTTTCTGGAAGTACTAGGGGCGATTTGCGGACAAATAGGCAGAATTGCCGTCTAGCAACTCTTACTCCTATGGACTAAGGTTGATGAGTAGCCCATGGAAACCCGCACGCCGCAGGCCCGCGCCACCACCGTCCGACTCTATGCCGTGGGCGCCATTTTCCTAGTTCCGCTGTCGATCGGCGTGCTGTTGGTAAATAGCAGCGCCAGCCAAAACGATCATGCCAACGAGATAAGCCGGGACGTCGCCAGCATGTATGCGCAAGGCATCGATTTTTCCAAGGCCGAAAACCGCAATATTGTTTTGCGGGCGGCGGAAGGTTTAGGTGTGCATATCGATCAAGGCCAGGGCGTCCTGATCATCAGCAAGATTCGCGTGGTTCACGACTCTGACTGTTCCTCCGGCCAGCCGTCGAGCTGCTCCAACAAAGGATACGCGGTGGTGACGCAACGCTATGTGATGGGGAATGCCGGGTTGCGCTCCAGTTCGTTCGGTACGCCCGCCGGGATCGACGCCGCTACCGGAAACGTGCGAAATTGGGCCAGCGACATCTCGGCTCGCGCACAGGACTTCACCACTCATCTGAACCCCGGCGAGGCTACTTATGCCGCCGAGTGCTACCTGACAGCGCCTGAGTCACACGTCGGCGTCTACTCGCGCTCGATGTTCTGAGGCGACGCGCCCGATATCGACCGCCGGCACTCCTGCCAGCAGACGCTCATCCGCTACGGGATCGCCGGTCTGCAATCGAATTGGCACCACGCCCGCCCAGATCGGCATCGAGTAATCCTCTTCATCGTCCACCGGCGCGCCGGTACGAACTTTCGCCGAGACTTCCTCCAGCGGCAGAGCCAGCACGCTGGTAGCCTTCAATTCTTGATCGGTGGGTTGCCGGGCCTCTTCCCACCTTCCCGCCACGATGTGATTGGTGAAGCAGCGCAGCGCCACGAGCTTCTCTTCAACATCCGTCACCAGACGGGCTTTGCCGAGCACTACCACCGAACGATAGTTCATCGAATGATGGAAAACCGAACGCGCCAGCACGAATCCATCGACGATCGTGACGGTTACGCAAACGTCCACGCCATTGCCGCCCGATCGCAGCATCCGGCTCGCGGCTGATCCGTGAATGTAAAGCTGGTCGCCAGAACGCGCGTACCCGGTCGGGATGACGAACGGTTGCCCGTCGTTTACGAAACCGACGTGGCAGATGTAGCCTTCATCGAGAATGGCGTGGACCTGCTCCTTGTCGTAGGTGGCGCGCTTGGGCAGCCGCCGAACCTGGGTTCGATTGGTGGGAGTGTAGGTTTCCATCTCTGTTCCACTATACTCGCTAGAGTGGTCGCCCGAAAGATCCACTTCTGCTACGCTGGAGCAGTCCACTTATGCGTGTCGCCATGACCCTGCAGCGGGCCTCCGCGGTTCCGCTTCATCGCCAGATCTACGAACAGTGGCGTACCGGTATTCTGACGGGACGCTTTCGGCGCGGCGAGCGCGTTCCTTCCACGCGCGAACTGGCCTCGACGCTGGCGGTCTCGCGCAGCACTGTGACCGAATCTTATGAGCAGCTCATCGCCGAAGGGTACCTGGATGCGGCGCACGGCTCGGGAACGTTCGTCTGCCATCAGCTTCCCGACGACGCGCTACGGGCCGGCCGCGCCCGCATCACCATAAAAGACGAGGAGCCGGCCATCCGCCTTTCTCGCTACGGCGCCGGCTTGCGCGACGATTTTCTATACCCCGAAACGCCTCCCGGATTCATCCGCTTCACGCACTGGAGGCCGGATCTGGACCGCTTTCCATTTGCGCTGTGGCGCCGGCTGGTCATGCGGCATCTGCGCGCGGCGGCCCACGAAGTCTTCGATTACCGGGAGCTATTCGATTATCCGGAACAGTCCGCGGGCTATCAGCCTCTGCGGCGGGAGATCGCGGCCTACGTGGCGCGATCGCGGGCGGTCCGCTGCACGCCCGAGCAAGTGGTGATCGTGAACGGATCGCAACAGGGTCTGGATCTGTGCGTCCGGCTGCTGATTGATCCTGGCGACCACGTGGCCTTCGAAAATCCCGGTTATCAAGGAGCCAGCAGGATTTTTCAAGCTCATGGAGCGCGGCTTCGGCCGGCTCGCATCGATAGCGATGGGATCGTGATTGGAGATCTCGGCCGCCAAGCGCGCCTGGTATACGTGACGCCTTCGCATCAGTTTCCCACCGGCGTCTCGATGTCTCTGGCGCGGCGGCTGGAGCTGATCGAATGGGCTCGCGGGCAAAGCGCGGCGATCATTGAGGATGATTATGACAGCGAATATCGTTACAGCGGCGCTCCACTTCCTTCGCTGCAAGGCCTCGCCCAGAGCGTTCCGGTAATCTACATCGGAACGTTTTCGAAGGTCATGTTTCCCGGTTTGCGGATCGGCTATGTCATCGCACCCCCGCGTTTCGTCGCGGCTTTGAAGCGCGCGAAATGGTTGGCCGACCGGCATACCTCGCTGCTCGATCAAGCCGCGCTCGCCGATTTTATCCGTGAAGGTCATCTGGAACGGCACATCCGCAGAATGCGGCGATTGTATGGCCGCAGGCGCGAGGTTCTGGTCGAGTCGCTGGCTCGTCATTTCGGAGATAGCGCCAAGGTTCGCGGCGATGCGGCGGGTATGCATCTTCTCGTGCGATTCGAAGACGACGGCATCATAGAGCGCGCCGCCGCGGCGAAAGTTTTGCTGATGAGCGCGAGCGGCTATTACCTGACCAAGCCTCCGAGAGGCGAGTTTATCTTCGGCTTTTCCTCCATCGCCGAGCGCACCATACGCGAAGGAATAAGACGGCTGGCGGCGTATTAATTGCTGCTATCCTGATCGCTTGGCGCGCATCTTTCCCTTTCAACCTTATCGCTATAGCGCGAAGGCCGGCGCTCCGGAGAATCTGGTCACCCAGCCGTACGACAAGATTTCCGCGGCAATGCGGACCCGCTATCTTTCGTTGAGTCCTTACAATTTGGTTCGAATTGTTCTCGGTGAGAAACGCGCTTCCGATACCGATCGCGATAACGTCTACACGCGCGCGGCGGCCTGTCTCAATGCTTGGATGACGGAGGGAATTCTCGAACTGGAAAAGGCGCCGAGTCTGTACGCCTATTACCAGCGATTCACCATCCCCGATACTGGACAGGAGGTGGAGCGGAAGAGCTTCATCGGACTGAGCGCGCTGGAAGATTATTCGGCCGGCGTAGTATACCGTCACGAGCAAACGTTGTCAGGGCCGAAGAAGGATCGCATGGAATTGCTGCGCCACACGCACGCGCACTTCGAGCAGATCTTCATGCTGTATGATGATCCGGGGTTGACGGTCGACCAGATCCTGGACGATGCGGCGGCTTCCGCGCCCGACATCACGGTTAAAGACGAGTACGACGCGATTCACCGCTTGTGGAAGATTTCGGATCCGGCCGCCATCGCCCGGATTCAGCAACTGATGGCCGACAAGAAACTTCTGATCGCCGACGGGCACCACCGCTACGAGACCGCGCTGGCGTTTCGAAACCAGAATCCGGATTTGCGCGATGCCCAAAATATGGCGATGGCGTTCGTCAACATGCGCTCGCCTGGGCTGGAGATCCTGGCGACGCATCGCGTCCTCAGCGGGCTCTCGGGCTTCGATCCGACGGCGTTTCTCGAGAAGATTGGCGGCCGGCATATTGAGTCGACCGATGAACTTCATTCAATGAACGAACTACGGCGTATTTTTGCCACCGCGGCGCCCGGCGAAATCCGGATCGGCATCGTGACGAGATCGGGCGAGATGGGCCTCTACCAACGCGACCGGAAGCCCGGAGAGTTGGACGTGAAGGTTTTGCACCAGGAGCTGCTCGCCGGAATGCTGGGCATCAGCGACGAAGCGGTGCGCGAGGAAAAGTACATCGAATACGTCCGAGGCTTGGATGCAGCCTACAGCAAGGTTCGCGAAGGCGGAGCCGAAATCGCCTTCCTGCTGGAGCCGACGACCATCGAGCAAGTTGCCGATGTCGCCTTCTCCGGTGGCGTCATGCCCCAAAAGTCGACAGATTTTTATCCCAAGCTCCTGAGCGGCCTGACCATCTACAGAATCTGAGCCGTGACCGTCAGGGAGCGGATTGAACGCGTCCCTTCCACTCACCACCCCTGCCAGTCCAATATCGCAATGCGGAGTCGATCGTGGCGACCATATAGAACAATGCGACTCGGGGAAGCAATGGAGCCCAGGCTATCGAGCGGCCGTAAAGGCGCAAGGTGGGCACGTAGGCGATCGTCATCAGCAACCAGGCGGCCGCGCCACATCCGGCGGCGATCGGGTCGCCCGTCAGAAGCAGCAGCGGAGGCGCCAGATAGATGATCGCCATAGCAACAATTGTTCCGATCAGAAGCGGCGTCGAATAACGGAGCTGAGTGAACGCGGTCCGCGCGATCATGTTGCGGATTTCACCGAAGGTTTCATAATCGCGGATGCTGCGCGTTTCGCGCGTGAGGCCCAGCCAGATTGCGCCACCGGTTTGCTTGACCGCTCGCGCCAGTGCGCAATCATCGATCAGTTCGCCTTTGATGGCCGCGACGCCTCCGATCCGCTCCAGTGCCGATCGACGGATCAACATGCTGCCCCCGGCCGCTCCGGCAGTTTTACGATCGCGGCGGGCGATCCAGGCGGCCGGATAAAGTTTGAAGAAGAAAAACACAAACGCCGGAATTAGCGAGCGTTCGGCCAGCGTCCTGCATTGCAGCTTGACCATGTACGAGACCAGATCCAGATCGCCGGCCTCAGCTCGCGCAACCAGTCCGGCGATGTTGCCCGGCGCGTGGACGATGTCGGCGTCGGTGAGCAGGATGTAGTCGGGTTGCATTAATGCCGCCCGTTCGAGGCCTTCGGAAATAGCCCAGAGCTTTCCGGTCCAGCCGTCGGGAAGAGATCGGGCTTTGACGATCGTGAGCCGCTCGTGCAGGCCCGCGGCGCCGATGGTTCCATCGGTGCTGTGATCGTCCACCAGGAACACGTGAAACGATCCGGAATAATCCTGTTGCATTAACGATCCGATTGCGCGGCCCACGACGGATTCCTCATTGCGCGCGGGAATGACCACTGCAACGGACTTCACCGGACCGCCTGGTTTTGGGACAGCCGGCTCCTCCATCCGCCAAAAACCGCCGCGTCCGAAAAGCAGATAAATCCAAGCCGCCAGTGACGCCCCGCCAATGAATTCCCACACGAGCATTGATATTTATTCATACCGCATGCCGAGTGGTAGGATGTCGGGCAGGGCCATTATGCAGGAACCCTCTTACGGCCCAGCCGCGTCGAAAGCTTGAGTGGAGGTGTGGACAGCGTGCCGAAGGCGACCGGGGAAATACAAGGGAAGATCAGCGGCCGGGCGATCATCGAGCAATTGGTCCGGAACATGGAACTGGGCCAGTTCGAGATGGGTTACAGCGTCCTGGTCCCCTGTATTTTCAGCCTCTACCTGCATCCCGAGGATTACGCCCGGCTGACCGGAGTCTTCGATCTGATCCGCGAAGATGCCAGGCGTGCGCTGGCCTCGCGACTCGAGCAATGGAACGCCAAGCCGTTGGGGCTGGGTGTCATCCGCGGCGGAAAACAGCGCAAGCCGTTCAAAATCGCCTGCAAGGATTGGGCCTTCGAATTCTTTCCGGATTCCGAAGACGTGGTACCCGTCGGTGACGTCGAGATCCATTCCGAATTGAACGAGACCCCGCAGCCGGGTTATCACGGCGCCAAGACTACCTTGCTCGATCGCGAGCCGAGTGTGGGAACGATCACCGGGAAGACCGCCGGCACGCGAACCGAGGCGCGGCAGCCGGGGGACAACGTGTACGCCGAGATCCGCTATGAAGACGATTCCGGTCCACAGCTTTATTTGATGACTCAGGACGAAATCAGCATCGGCCGCGGCGGGGACGATGCGCCCGTGAACGTGGCTCTGTACTCCAATGACGAAGTTTCGCGCGAGCATTTGCGCGTGCGCCGAGATCCGTCCCAGGGACGCTTTCTGATCGTCGACAAGAGCATGAATGGCACCTGGCTGAACGGAAAACGTCTGGCGCGCGGGGTGGAAGAAACTTTGCCTGGCCGCGCGAAAATCAGCGTGGCGGAAGTGATCACGCTCAACTTCGAAGCCAAGCCATAAACGATCAAACCATGAAAATCCCGTATTTAGCGCATATCCCGTTCGTGCTGCTTTTCCTGGCATTCACGGTGTGCTTCCTAGTGGCGCAAAGCGTGCGCAGCCGGCAGCGATAAAGGAATAGATATGGGCGTTGCCGAAAAATGGAGAGCCGGCGCGGCTACCGATCCCGGGCGCCTTCGAATGGAGAATCAGGACCGCGACTACGTGGACGAGGAGCGCGGTGTCTTCCTGGTAGTGGACGGGCTGGGAGGCCACGCCGCGGGCGAGAAGGCCGCCGACACCGCGTTGGAGGTGATTCCGAGCGAGCTCGCAAAAAACGACTGCGATATTCGCGCGCGGATTCGCAATGCCATCGCCACCGCCAACAATCGCATCCTGGACCTTGCCGCCGAAAACGAAGCCTGGCGAGGCATGGCATGCGTCCTGACTCTAGCTGTAATGGAAGATGACAAAGTGATCGTCGGCCACGTGGGCGATTCCAGGCTGTATCTGATGTGGAACGGCGCGCTGCGTAAGCTAACCTCGGATCATTCCCCGGTGGGCGAGCGCGAAGATCGCGGCGAGTTGACCGAACAGGAGGCCATGCAGCATCCCCGGCGGCACGAAGTGTTCCGCGACGTCGGATCGCGAAGGCGAGAGCCCGATGACGCCGAGTTCATCGAGATGAAGGAGTTTTTATTTAAGACCGATGCCGCGATTCTGTTATGCAGCGATGGCTTAAGCGATCTGGTCACTTCCGCCCAGATGTGCGAGATCATTGAGCGCTACGACGGCGATCCTCGGAAGGTGGCGAGCGATCTAGTGGAGGCCGCTAACCTCGCGGGCGGCAAGGACAACGTCACAGCGGTCTTCGTGGCGGGAGGCGAATTTTTTGGGAATGGATCGCCCGAGATGGCCGAGGCGCGCACGCGGCATTCCATCACTAGAGTGCGCCCCGTTTCAACCGCCGAAGAACGCCCGGCCACCTCTCGGCTCCTCCGGCTACTCACCAGCCGGGTGGCTTTCCTGGTATACGGGTTTGTAATTGGGGTGGTTCTGGCGTTAGCCTGGAAGGGACCGTAACCCCGCGTCTGCCCGCACGTCCACCTGGTATTGGATCTATTTGTGCTCCGAAGCAAGCAGCTTGGAAAATACGAGGTCATACGCAAGCTCGCCCGCGGCATGACTGATGTCTATCTGGCGTTTGACACCAGCGCCAACCGTCATGCTGTATTAAAAATCGTTGAGGAATCTCCCGATCCGCTGACGCAGTTGATCCTGCAAGCTGAACAGCGCGGTGCAGCGATTCAGAAACAACTGCATGACGCCGATTCGCGCGTTATCGAAGTCTACGAGTACGGCCAACTGGATGGATATTTTTTCGTCGCCATGCAGTACATCGAGGGGCGGACGGTGGCCGAGATCCTCAAGCAGGAAAAACGGATCGAGCCGGCGCGTGCCGCCAAGCTCGCGCAAGAGATCCTGAGCCAGCTCGATCAGCTTCACTCCTTTCAAGCTGAAATCGACGGCGAGCGCCGAGCCGTGGTGCACGGCGATATCAAGCCTTCCAATATCCAGATCGGCAACGATGACGAAGTCCGGCTTCTGGATTTCGGAATTGCGAAAGTGCTGACCTTCACTCATAGCCGGACGCATCTGAACTTGGGCAGCCCCAGCTACTGTTCTCCGGAGCGTCTAAGCCGCGGTCAAGTGGATCGCAATTCCGACCTGTGGGCGGTGGGCGTGACGCTGTACGAAATGGTGGCCGGCTCGCCGCCTTACCAGGTCCAGGACACGCGCAAGCTGGAAGAGCTGATTCAATCGCGCCGTCCTCCGCGGGCGCTGCCGGAAGGTTGCCCCGCCCCACTCATCGCGATCCTCAATAAGGCGCTTGCCGGCGATCTGCACCAGCGCTACGTTTCCGCGGCGTCGTTTGAAACCGACCTGCGATTGTTTCAGCTGAACCGCCCGACCATTGCCGAGACTGAGCGGCGCACGACCTGGAACACCAATCCCACCGTCGAGAAACCGCGTCCGCACAGCATTCCCGAGCGCATGTCCGTTATGGCCGAAACCGTCCGGCGGAGCGTGATGAAGTTGAAGCCGCCGCGCGCGCAACGTCTGGCATCGGTCTTGAGCATTTTAGTGGCGCTGTGCTGGGGACTGCTGGCCGGCCTGGTGGTGTGCGTTCCGGCCGGCTACTACTATCGCTTCTGGCGCGAAAGTAAGCCGTTTCGCGGCAAGATCGATTACGTTCGAGCCAGCGTCGCGGGCATAAACACCGATTGGGATCTTTTCGGGCGGCTGCAGCGGCAGAACGCGTTCCTGAGAGAATTCTCCCCAGCCAGTAAGCTATCCCCTGCGCTGCGGGCGGCACTCCTGCAGGCGGCCGACGATGTCATCGATCGTTATCGGAACAACTCCGATCCGGTCATCGAGAATTTCGACTGGCCGAAGGCCGTGGTGAGCCTCCGCCATGCGCTCGAGCTGGATCGCAGCGACCATGTCGCCGAAGCCAAGCTTGCCCTGGCGAACGGCTACGTGAATCTGATACGGGCAAATTCCAACCAGTCCGGACAGCAGCAAACTTTCGTGGATGCCGCGCAAGCAAACTTCGTCGACGCTTCTACTTTGGCTCCCCGTTTCGCGGATCCCCATCTGGGGCTGGCTCGGATTTATGTTTATTACGTGAAGAACGTCGGCAAAGCGATCGCCGAATTGCACGAGGCCCAGCGCCTTGGATTTCAGCCCGGTCCGCGCGAGGCCGAGCAGGAGGCCGACGGCTATCGCTTCCGCGCCAATGCTGAATTGGCCGAAGCGCAGAAGTATCGTGCCACGTCGCGGGCCATGGCGGAACGCTTTCTCCGGCTGGCGCAGCGCGATTTCGCGAGGGCGCGCGAGCTCTATGAGCCCATCCTCGGTTTTTCGAACGTGAACGTCGCCCTGCATCAGGTGGACGACGACGATCTCACGCGCCAGCAACTTGACGACGTTCTGCAGAAGCCCCCAGCCAAGATCGCCAAGACGAAAAAGCAACGCAAGCCCAAGTGGAGGCTCGGCCGGTGGCAGTAACCAAGAGCTGGGAATCGAAAGTTCTGGCGCTGCCCGGCACTTCCGGCGCAACGGCATCTCGCATCGGATGGCGCGAGTTTACCTGGTTAGCCATCGCGTCGATCTTTGTATCAGTCGGCCTGGTGCTGGTCTATTCCGCCAAGACTGCCGGCTTTGGCGATCTCGCAAGTAAGCTGGATCGCGGCGAGTTGCTCGATTTGAATCAAGTGACCAAGCCGGACGATCTGCTGCCGTTTCTGCTGGTATTTCCCGACGCCTCCGAGCGGGCATCCGCCGCGCAAAGGACATTCGAGTTCTTGCGAGCGCGCCAGCCGGTTCCGAACGTCGGCGTGCTGGCAAGATTGCGTGTGAGCAGCGCCGTTCGTAAGCCGCTGCTGCCGCTGGCCAAGCTCAAGCCGGCCTTCGTGGTTCGCACTCCGCGCGAATTTCAGACCCAGTTTGCGATTTGGATCGCGGTGTACCTAGCCGGATTCTACGTGGTCTTCCTGGTCTGGCGATGGAGCGGATTCCGCGGCGACTTCGCGCTTCTGCCCGCGATCCACCTGCTGACTGGCATCGGATTGATCCTGGCCATTAGCTTGCGCGATCCGCTGCGCGACACCCTGGAATTCAGCAAATTCGCCTGGGGCGTGGGCCTGGGATGCATCGTGCTTCTGCTCCCATCCTTGCGCTGGCTTAATTACCAGCGCTTCGCGCAATGGTGCTATCTCCCGCTGTTCGCGGCTTTCCTGCTGTTCCTGGCGCTGCTGCGGTTCGGATCGGGACCTGGCGGCAACGACGCAAAAGTGAATCTCGGGCCATTCCAGCCCGTGGAAGCCATCAAGATCCTGCTCGTTTTCTTCCTGGCCGGCTACTTCGCGCGCAATTGGGAGCGGTTGCGCGATCTGCGGGAGAAGCGTCTGGTCCCTCGTCCGCTGCGCTGGATCAATCTCCCGCGCGTTTCGCATGTGTTGCCGGTAATGCTGGCCGTGGCATTCGCGTTGGCGATGTTTTTCGTGTTGAAGGATCTGGGGCCGGCGCTGGTCACGGGATTCCTGTTCCTGGTAATGTTCTGGATCGCGCGCGGGCGAGCCGGATTGGCGCTGCTCGGCATCGTCCTGTTGGTGGCCGGCGTCACCATCGGCTACCGGATCGGCAAGCCGCCCACCGTCGTCGATCGCATCAATATGTGGCTTTCGCCCTGGGATAACGATGTGCACGGCGGCAATCAACTGGCGCACTCGTTGTGGGCTTTTTCGACCGGCGGCCTGTGGGGATCGGGCCCGGGCTGGGGCGACCCGGCGATAATTCCGGCCGGCAATACCGATCTTGTTCTGCCCGCGGTCGGCGAGGAATGGGGCTTCTGCGGCGTGGCCGCGGTTCTGCTTCTGCTCGGTTTCTTGGTTCATCGGGCCATGCAAATCGGATTGAAAGCGCCCAGTGAGTACGGCCTATTCCTGGCGCTTGGCCTCGGAGGTTTGATCGCTTTCGAGATGTTGCTGATCTCGGGCGGCGTCTTGGGAGCCATTCCACTCTCAGGCGTAGTGTCTCCGTTTTTGAGCTCCGGAAACACCGCCATGCTCGCGAACTTTCTCATCTTCGGGATTCTGCTCGCGATCTCGAACCATTCCAAAGATCCTGTCGCCGATGAACCGTTCCGCCGCCCGGTCCGATCGCTCGAAAGGGTGCTGGCTGGATGCGCAATGATTCTGCTCGTGATGGCGGGCTATTATCAGATCGTCCACGACCGCGATTTTTTAGCGCGAGAAACCAAAGTCTTTGAAGATGACGGCGTGAAGCGCGCGCAGCGTAATCCACGTCTCAATTCGCTGGCGCATGAGATCCCGCGTGGAAATATTTACGACCGTAATGGTGTGTTGCTGGCTACCAGCGACTGGAACGAGCTGGAGCGGCGCAAGGCCGATTACGAAAAGCTGGGCGTATCCATCGAAGCCAATTGCTCGCGGCTCGACAATCGTCATTATCCTTTTGGATCGCTCACCGCGCACTTGCTGGGCGACTTGCGTACTGGGGAAAATTTCCATGCCACCAACGCCTCGCTGATCGAGCACGATTCTAATGTGAAGCTGCAAGGCTTCGCCGATTACAGCGAGCTGGCGCCGCTGATCCGATACCGCCATCAGCCCGGGAATCCGGAAATCGCCAAGCTAATGGCGCGCGACCGTGCCGTTACCACCTCCATCGACATTCGCCTTCAGGCGCGAGTGGCGAAAGCTCTGGAAGCGCAGCTCGCCAAGGCTCACAAAGAGAACGGCGCGGCGGTGGTGATGGATCCCTCCAGCGGCGATGTTCTGGCGATGGTTAGCGAGCCTGCTCTGCCCACCACGGCGCCCAGTTACGCCGGCGCTTCGCAGTCCACCAACGATCAACTACTCGACCGCGCCCGTTACGCGCTCTATCCGCCCGGCTCGACATTCAAGCTGGTAACCGCAATGGCCGCGCTGCGCATCGATCCGAATCTCGAGCAAAAGCAGTTCCGCTGCCAGCGGCTGCCCGATGGCCGAGCCGGCACTGTGATTCCCGGTTGGCGCAAGCCCATTCGTGATGACGTCGGCGATTCGGCGCACGGGACCCTTAGCATGGAGCGCGCCATCACGGTCTCCTGCAACGCCTATTTCGCGCAGCTCGGAGTATTTTCGGTGGGCGCCAAAGCGTTGAGCGAGACGGCCAAGCTGCTGGATATTCCGGCCGGCGAAATCGCCGATCTGCAAGCCGCCATGCCTTTTGCTTCTTATGGGCAGGGGCCGGTTCTGGTTACGCCCTTCAAGATGGCGCGCGTGGTGGCCACCATAGCCAACGCAGGCGCCATGCCCGAAGGCCGCTGGGAAATCGACAGCAGCAATTCGCGAACCAGCGCGCCGCGCCCGATCCTCGCGCCCGAGCTGGCCGGTTTCCTGCAGCATGCCATGCGGTTGGTGGTGCTGGAAGGTACCGGCCGCCGCGCGATGAAAGGCGAAGCAATCAGCGTAGCGGGCAAAACCGGTACGGCGCAGCTCGATGAAGGCATGCCGCACTCCTGGTTCGCGGGTTTCGCGCCCTATGATGGCGACCGTTCCAAGAGCATTGCCTTCGCCGTTGTCGTGGAACACGGCGGCTATGGCGCGACCACCGCGGCTCCAGTCGCCCGTCAAATCGTGGATGCGGCCGCCGACCTGGGCCTGGTGAGTCATGACAAATAACGTGGCGCACGCACTCTTGCGTGCCGCGTTGGCACTCGTGCCGACGCCAAGGGTTTACTCCGAATGAGAATATCCGAACTGATTGAGCGGCTCGGCCGCACCGTATTCGAAGCTCCGTTCGGCGCCCTGTCCCAGGCCATTGGCGACTCTCCTGAAGTCGCCGAGATTCGCATCGCCGTGCTGGACGAAGTGAAGAAAAAGATCCAGCGCGCCGGCGGGAAGGCATTGTTTCCCTATAACATCGTGCGCATCGTCATCTGCACTTCAGCGCCCGACGCCGCTGTGTTTGAGCGCGATTTCTTCCGCCGCTTTTTCGAGGAGGAAGTGCGTAGGAGCCTGGCGCGCGAGTCGTGCCGCTTTCCCGACGACCTGCGCGTCGAGGTTCGCGTGGCGAGCGACGACTCGGGCGATGAGGACAACTGGCTGCGCATTGAGACCCTCGCCGAAGAGATTCAGCCCACGCCTTCCGACTCCGCCGGCGCACGTCGGACCGCAAGATTAGTCGTGACCGCGGGGACGCCCAACAAAACCGAAATCCAAGTGCAAAAGGCCCGAACCAACATCGGCCGGCTGGTCGACGTCTACAAATCCGAAGGCCTGTCCAGACGCAACGACCTGGCATTCGCCGAAGACAATCCGATCAACCGCACCGTATCGCGCGAACACGCGCACATTCTTCATGACAAGAAGACCGGGGAGTACCGGCTGTTCAACGATCGCTGGTATACTCGCGGCGACAAATCGGAAAATAACTGCGGACTCTGGATCGTGCGCGACGGCATGGGTCAAGAGGTGCATCGCGATTCGCGCGGCGCCAGGCTCCTGCCAGGCGACGAGATTCACCTGGGTAAGGCCGTGCTCAAGTTCCAGATTAAATAAGTTCGAGCGCCTGCTGGAAGTCGGCCAAAAGATCCCGCCAGTCTTCGATGCCGATCGAAATCCGCACCAGACCGTCGGTGACGCCCGCTTCGGCGGATTCCTCCTCAGTAAAGCCCGAGTGAGTGGTGGTTTTCGGATGGCACACCAACGTCTCCACCCCGCCCAGCGAGACGGCGTTCCGCGCGATCCGCAGATTACGAAGGAACTCGAACGCTGCTTTCTTGCCGCCCTTAAGGTCGAGTGAGAACATGCCGCCCGGAAAATCGCATTGTTCATGCGCGATGCGGATCTGCTCTGGATCGGTGAAGAGCGTCGGATAGTGAACGCGGGCCACCTTCGGATTACCAGCCAGCTGCGTCGCGATGCGCTCGGCATTCTTGCTCGACCGGTTCATGCGCAGCGTCACGGTGGGCAGCCGCCCGTCCAGCATCCAGCATTCATCCGGCTGCAGAATATTACCGAACAGGCTGCGCTTGCCGCGCATCTGGCGAATCAGCTTGGGATCGCTCGCGATCGCTACGCCGCCGATCATGTCGCTGAATCCGGATAGATATTTCGTTGCCGAGTATAGACAGAGATCCGCGCCGTGCATCAGTGGATGCTGAAAGGCCGGCCCCAGCAGCGTATTGTCCACCATTACCACCGGTCTCGGATGCAGCTGGGATGCGGTGGCTGCGGCCTGTTTGATTCCTGTCATCAGAATGGTCGGATTAGCGGGCGTCTCGATCAGAACAATCGCGAGATTTTTCGCCGAGCGGATGGCGTCGTCGATCTCTTGCGTACGGCCGGCCCGGACGGCAATGCCCGTGATTCCCAGCGGCTCCAGGAAATCCTGAATCAGGTGCTGCGTGCCGCCGTAAATCGGCACGGTGTAGACGATGCTCTGGCCCGGATGTGCAAAGGTCATCAACGCGGTCATGATCGCGGCCATGCCGGAGTTGAATACCAGCGCCGCGTGGGCTCCGGGTTCGAGCGGGACAATCTGGTCCTCGAGAATTTCCGCGTTGGGATGATTGAAGCGCGAATAAACCAGTTCGTGTTTTTCGTCAGGCAGCGGCTGCGCCCTCCCCGCCATCAAGTCGAAGGCGCGCTCGGCCGCTTCCGGACTCGTAAACACGTACGTTGAGCTGCGAAACACAGCGGGCCGCGCCGAACCCACTGAAAGCGTCGGATCGAAGCCGCGCGTCAAAACTTGAGTCGGCGGACGAAGTACGGATGAGTTCTTATCGGACATGAATCGGCACCTACTTCGAGTGTAGCGCCGCTCTTACAAACCGCCCCCATAGTACTTAAGTCCGTCAGGTGTACCAAGGTTTCATCTAAGCACTCCGCCTGATTGGGCCGACGGTGTTTCCCACTTAGAATGCGATTAGGATCATGAATCAAGCAGCGCCCACCGTCAAACCCGGCAAGACTCAGTACTCGGAGCACGAAGCAGCTTTGGAGCTCGGGGTCTCCGTTGAGCAACTGCGCGTCTTGATCCGCAGCCACATCGCCGAAAGCGATGAAGATTTGAATCACATCGCTGTCGCCAGCTTCCATCCTTCTGACTTGCTGGTGCTCAAACTCCTCGCCCGCGCGAATTCCACCCCTACGCCTCAGGCCCAGTAGGCAGCGGCCCCTAGTCCCTCCACAATCCGAAATATCTGCGATTCAGCTTCGAGGCTCCTTCCAGTTGTATACTGTGCCCTTATGGGAGGAAGAGAACTTTGGGCTTAACCACACACGCGCTGCCGGCCACCGCGGGACCAATGCCGCAGCAGGATCGCGAAGGAATTGAAGACATCGGGTACATGACATGCATGACGCTGGTGCTGCTCGGCAACTATGCGCAGACCGGCCATTTCGGTGGGCCGCTGGCCTATACGCCCTACAATGTGGCCGCCCACCTGGCGGGGCCCGAGCTCGGCGGCATGCGTTACGATTACCGCCGTCCGAAACATCCCTTTGGCGACAAGTTTCTGCTGGCCGGCGGACACAACGTCCCCACCGGTTATGCGCTGTGGATGATCCTGGGTCAGGCGCTCGAGCGAAAATACAAAGCCACCGGTGATCGGCGCTATTACGTCGATCCCAAGGTCGCAATGCTGCCGATTGATGCGCTTGGATTCCGCCGCGGCGCCGGCGCGCTCGCCACCCTTTTGAAGGATGCCGGCCTGGCCGACGATCCCTTGTTCGCACAAGCCAAAATGCGCGGTATTAAAGCGCTGGCCGGCCACGCCGAAAGCGTCGACGTCACCAACGACGTCAACGGCGGTCCTTCTGGCATCGGGATCGCCACCGCCGCGGGGAAGGCCGCGTTCTGGAACTTCATCGGCGCCCCCCATTCATCCCCCAAGATCGTTGCTCTCGAAGGCGAATTTGCCATGACCGAGGGGCATGCGCAGGAGCTCAAGACCCAGGCCTTGGCGCTGCAGGTGGGCAGCCGGCTGCGCGTCTTGCTGTCGGACAACAATGCCGGCATCGACGACATCCTGCTCGGTGGAGTGATTTCGAGCAAATTTGAAGCCTACCGGCTTGTCGACCAGTGGACCTCCTACGGCTGGAACGTTCTTACGCTCGACAATGGCAACGACTACGGCAAGATCGTCTCCGCGTTCAAGGCCATGGAAGATTGGGACCCGCGCGATCGCCGGCCGATGATCCTGATCGGAAAGACCACCAAGGGATATTGGCCCCGCGTCGTGGACGGTAAAATTCCCGGCCACGGCGATCAAATCGTCAGCTACCAAAGCCATCCCTATTCGATGAAGATGAATGCGCCTTACTTCGTCGCGCTCGCTCGCACTTTCGAAGAGCATTACGGGGTGGAATTCGTGGGAATTCGCGACGGCGCCGTGACCGATCCGCGGGAGCGCCTGATCCAGTTCAAGACCAATATCGATGTCGTGATGTCGTTGCTCGATCGCAACGGTCTCGGCGATTGGCTGGCCGATCGCCTGGTGTCCATTGGCGACACCATCAAGGACGACATGCCGCTTCATTTCGACGTGAAGACCAATCCCTTTCAGGACGATCGCCTGCGGGTCTCGAATCTTCCGGTGGAACCGCAGAACGTAACCGCCGTGAATCGCCTTTCGGGCGGCGAGAAGCAGGTTTCACTTACACTTTTCCGCAAGCCCGGCGAGATGGCCGGCACACGCCGCGCGATCTCGGAAATTATCAAGTGGATGAACTACGTCACCGACAGTCGATTTCTGACGCTATCCGCGGATCTCTCCGAGTCGATCAATGTGGAGCATGGCAGCTTGTGGGGGCATTACGATCCGGAGACCAATCCGCTCGGAACGCGCCTCAAGGCAGCCATCCAGGAAGCCGGCAACGTTTCTACGGCGATCGGTTTAGTGAGCCAGAGCGCCAGCGTCGATCCCCAGAAATTCGCGGGCGTCTGGGCGCTCAGCGGTACCTATGGGGCCTTTACCCCACTCATGTATACGCCAGCCCGCGTATGGAGCCAGCAGAGCCAGGACAGCCGCTTCCGGATGGGCGTGCTGCATATTCTAGTCGCTCACTCGGGCCCAGAAACTGCCGCCGATGGCCGCACGCACTTCGGCATTTTTGCCCCCCAGGTATGGAAGCTGTTCCCGCGCGGGCAAACCATCCACCTGAATTTCTGGGATTACAACGACGTCGCCCCCGGCTATTTTGCCGCGGCCGAGATCGCGGCGCGCGACCCCAAAGTCGGCATCATAACACTCGAAGTCGCCCGGCCCGATTTTCCAGTAGCCGACCGAAGCAAGTTTGCCGACACCGACCTTCGAGCGGCCGCCAAGGGCCTCTACGTGCTCCGCGATTTCGCTCCAGGCAAGCCCCGGCACGGCTATGTTCTCGTTCAAGGATCCAGCTCCACCGTGAATCTGGTGAAGCAACTGCCGCGCCTCGAAGAAGCCGGCATCAACGTCAAGGTCGTCTCCGCCATCAGCGAAGAGCTGTTCGATCGTCAACCCGAAGCCTATCGTCAGTCCGTGCTGCCGCCCGAGGCCTATTACGACCTCATGGTGGTCAGTACCGGCACGCGCCGCGTGTGGCCCATCCGCGATTTGGGACCACTCACCGACCGGTATTCGCTTACATCGGACTGGGATAATCAATGGCTCACCAGCGGCCTGGAATCCGACGTGATCGCCGAGGCGCACCTAGATCCGGATTCGATCTTCAGCGGGATACAGCGTTTCGCCAAAGAGCGTGAAAAACGGCTCGCCGGCCAGCGAGACCTGCTCACCGCTCTGGACCGATACTAGGTCAACTGCTACCATCTTTCTTATGGCAAAACTTGGATTTCTTGGACTTGGACTAATGGGCTACCCGATGGCGCGGAATCTCGCCCGCGCCGGACATGAAGTCGCGGTATGGTCGCACACCGCCAGCAAAGCCAAACAGCTGGCGCAGGAAGACAAAGCCATAGCTTGCGACTCGCCCAAACAGGTCGGCGAAAAGGCGGATTGCATCTTCGTCTGCGTGGGCGACACTGCCATGGCAGAGGAGGTCCTGGTGGGCGCTAATGGGGTAATTGCAGGCGCCAAAGCCGGCACTATCGTCGGCGATTGCAGCACCATCGCGCCCGCCGCCAGCCGCGCCATCGGCCAGAAGCTCGCGGCCAAGGGCATCAAGTTACTGGACGCCCCCTGCACCGGTTCTACGCCTGGCGCAACCAACGGCACTTTGACGTTCATGGTTGGCGGCGATGAGCAGGTCTTTGAAAAAGCGAAGCCATTCTTCGAAATAATGGGCAAACAGTTCTATTTTTGCGGCGGCCCGGGCATGGGCCTGCAGGCGAAATTGACGCAGAACCTCATTCTTGCCAATATCTTGGAAGCTTTCAACGAAGGCTTCACGCTGAGCACCAAGGCCGGTATCGACCCACAATTGATGCTGGAGATCATCAATAACAGCGCAGCTAAGTCCGGACTCATCGCTTACAAGGCTCCATTCGTCTTCAAACGGGATTTTACGACCAATTTTTCCACAAAATGGATGCACAAAGACGTAGGTCTGGCCCTCGAGACGGCTGAGGAGCTGGGGGTGCCACTACCCACTACTGGCGCCACGGAACAGATGTTTCGCGCTGCAATTGCAGAGGGTTACGGGGATGCCGACATGTGCTCCACCATCCAGGTGGTGGAACGCTGGGCTGGCGTTCAAGTCCGTTCCAAATAAAAAATACAAAAAACAGTTGCCTTCCTGAGTTCCATATACTAATATTGGAAGTAAGCCGGGGAGGCAACTCCCACCAAAGCGAGACTAACCTCATAAAAAAGACCCCTGAAGCAATCCTCCCCGGCGCCCGCAAGGGTTAGCAGTCCCAACCCGAAAGGGTCAGAGATTCTCGAGGTAGGGTCCCAGAAAGCTCCAAAAATGCCGGAACGTACTGGGTTACGGTTTGGTCTCTTGACGTTATAATAGGTCAGTTGAATATACTCACCATACTCGGCTCAACCGGGTCCATCGGTGTCAGCACGCTGGACGTGGTAGGCCGCCACCCCGAACAATATCGCATCCATGCTTTGGTGGCCGGGAACAACACCGGTCTGCTCACCGAGCAAATAGTGAAGTTCCGCCCGAAGCTGGTCGTTTCAGCAACCGAACAGAGTCGCGAGAGTCTAATAAAGCGGCTGATCGAAACGGCTTTGCCGCGTGAGGAATGGCCGGACTTGCGTTGGGGCGCTCGGGCGCGCGTTGAGGCGGCGACCGATCCGGAAGTGGATTTCGTGATGTCGGCCATCGTCGGCGTGGCGGGCCTGGAAGCCACCTACGAGGCGATTTGTAGCGGCAAGCGGGTCGGGCTCGCGAATAAGGAGGTTCTGGTGGCCAGTGGACAGTTGGTGATCGATGCCGCCAGGAAATCCGGGACTGAGCTGATTCCCGTGGATAGCGAGCACAACGGCGCTCATCAATGTCTGCGAGCCGGCAAAAGGAGCGAGGTGGCGCGGTTGATTTTGACGGCTTCCGGCGGCCCGTTTCGGGAAACATCCCGCGAGAAACTGGCTGCTGTGACTCCCGCGCAGGCGCTCAACCATCCGACGTGGAAGATGGGCCAGCGCATCACCATTGATTCAGCGACGCTGATGAACAAGGGTTTCGAAGTGATCGAGGCGTGTTGGTTGTTCGATTTTTCGCCCGATGAGGTAGACGTGGTGATCCATCCTCAATCGACAGTGCACGCGATGGTCGAGTACGTCGACGGCAGCGTGATCGCCCAGATCTCCGCCACCGATATGCGCATGCCCATTCAATACGCGCTCACGTATCCGGCCCGCGAATCGGCGCCGGTGCCCAGGCTGGATTGGAGCCAGGCGCGGAGCTGGAACTTCTACGCCCCCGATTACGACAAATTCCCCGCGCTGCGGTTGGCCTATCAGGCTCTCCGGCAGGGTGGTTCCGCCGCTTGTACTTTGAACGCGGCGGATGAAGTGGCCGTGGAGGCGTTTCTGCGGGAGGAGATTACTTTTTCTTCGATCCCCGCGGTAATCGAAGAGACTCTGGAACGCGTCCCGGTCCGGAAACCGGGGTCGATTCAGGAAGTCTTGGAAGTGGACGAGCAGTCCCGCTCCGTAGCGCGGCATATCGTTCGCCAGAGAGCACAAACTGTTCACGAGGAGCGCGGTCCGGTGTCCGCAAAGGCTTAATATGCTCGTTTTGCAAAATATCTGGTGGTTCCTGGTCCTGATCGGGGTGATGATTCTACTCCACGAATTCGGACATTATTGGGCGGCAAGGTTCTTTGACGTAAAGGTGGAGACCTTCAGCTTCGGCTTCGGCCCGCGCCTGTTCGGCTTCAAGAGGGGTGAGACGGATTTCCGTTTCGCGGCGATACTCTTTGGTGGCTATGTCAAAATGGCCGGCGAGCAGCCGGGCGACGAGAACGCCAACGATCCCCGCGGATTTTTGAGCAAGCCCCGCTGGCAGCGTCTGATCATCGCGTTCGCGGGTCCGGCCATGAATATCATCCTCGCGGTGGCGATCCTGACCGGCCTCTTCATGGTGCGCTATCCCAAGATTCCATCCACGCCGTCGCCCGAAATCGGCTATGTTGTGCCGGACGGCGCCGCCGCCAAAGCTGGAGTGCAAGAGGGCGACCGCGTTATCCAGATCGGCGACACCGCGGACCCCACCTGGGAAGATATCGCGATGAAGGAAGTGGCCAGCGCCGGCCACCCGCTCAGCGTCTGGGTCGAGCGCAGCGGCGATAGAAAGCATCTTACCCTAACCCCCGTTTTGGATCCCCGGACGGGCGTGGGCTTTGCCGGCTGGGACGAGCAGAACCAAATCGAGATTGCCAGCGCGCTGCCGGATAAACCTGCCGCGAAGGCGGGGCTTAAGGCGGGCGACATCATCGTGAGCGTGGATGGTCAACCGGTGCGCTCCACGCCCAAGATTCATGACATCGTCAGCGGCACCGGCGGCAAACCGGTGGCGCTGGTCTATTCGAGAGATGGCAGGACTGGCACCGTCACCGTAACGCCGGCCTTGACGGACATGGACGGCAGCCAGAAGTGGATGATCGGCGTGAGTCTGCAACCCAAGGTGGAGTTCGTCAGCCTGCCGTTCCCGAAAGCTATTGTGGAATCGGCCCGGCAAAATGCAAAAAGCGCGACCTTAATCTACCAGTTTCTGCGTGGAATCGTGGAGCGCCGCATGTCGCCGCGTTCGCTGGAAGGTCCTATCCGCATCGCGCAACTCTCGGGTGAAGCCGCGCGTGAAGGTCCCACCGCTTACTTAGGTTTAACTTCCATGGTCAGCCTGAATCTTGCGATCTTCAACCTCTTGCCCATCCCGATTCTGGACGGCGGGGTGATTCTATTGCTTCTGGTCGAGATGTTCATGCGCCGCGATCTGAGCCTGCGAGTCAAGGAAGCCGTCTTCAAGCTGGGCTTCGTATTCCTGATGGCAGTGGTCGCGTTCGTGCTCTACAACGACATTTCGAAATTAGCGGGCTGACGCGGTTAATTGATTCGCGGTTACGAACACCGGCTCGATGTCCACCGGAATCGCGCTCAGACTATCCAGGGCCTTTTTCATGTTGGGGCGGATCACTCCTAGTTCATCCAGTATTCGTTTCGCGCCGGCGTAGTCGCCGGCGGCTTCGAGCGTCAGCAGATCGTGGTCCAGTTCGCGCACTGCGCCTTTGATCTTCGCGAAATCCACCTCGAAAGTGCCGTCCGGCCGCGCGACGAATCCACCCTTGTCGGTCAGGTAATTGACCTGCAGCGCCATCCCCTTGCCGTGCGCCTCTTTCAGGCCGAAGCGCAGGCTGCGGAAGGTGGAAGCGAGGTAGGTGGTATATAGCTTTCTCTCAACGCTTGCGCCGCCCTCTATCAGCTTGCGATCGTAGAGGTGCTGGAGCATGAAAAGTCCGGTGACATCCGCTTTAGCTTCCTCAATGGCGCTGTAAAGCTCCTTCATTTCCTGCCGGGGACTGGTATGCCGGCCCGCCAGTTCAATCTGCTGTGGGCCGATTCCGTGGCTGAGCTCGTGCGCCAGAATGTGCGTGAAGAAAGATTCGAAGCTCAGATCCTTCTGGCTGCCCGCCGGCAGCATGCGCTTGGCGATCGGTTCCAGCGTGGAGTGAAACTTAGCTTCCTGCACGTTCTTCAGCATCACGCGCTTGCTGCCTTTCTGCGCCACTACGCGCTCGTCGTTGGGCAGGTTGTAAGCGGCGGTCTGCACGCCGTGCTCGCCGTCTCCGGCTGAGAAAACTTCGTTGACAACCCGAATCGGCGCCAGGCCGCCTAGCTTGGGGTTGCGATATTTAGGATCGATCGGTAAGTTGTTTTCGACCTCTTGAAGATGGTCGCCAAAAAATTTCAGCTTGGCCGTTTCGGCGTCGTCGCGCAGATTTACATAAGCTTCGAAGGCGGCCTTATAGCCGAAAATCTCGTCATTGTAGGTCTCGTACGGACCGATAGTGATGTCGATCGGAGCATCCAGATCCATCCACGCCAGATCGCTTTCGTAATAGTTGTTGGAGTAGAACGCGGCCCCGCGCGCCAGCAGAAATTTCTTCAGCGTCGCATTCTCCGTCAGGCCGGCCGCCTCCTCCAGCAATCGCGCCGACTTGGCCAGATCGGATTTGTATTCCTGGCCGTAGGGAACCATCTTCAGGCGCCCGATCCGGTCGCGGCGGATCACCGTGAAAAAGCCTTCGGCCTTCTGGCGCTCGGCTTCCGGCAATGCCTTTACCCACCCTTCGAACTCCCCGCGTTTCATATCCTCGGGATAGAAATTCGCGCCCGGCAGCTTCTTCTCCGGAACGCCCGGCAGGAACGCGATTCCATCATCCAGGCTCGACCATGGCCCTTTGTTGATCCAGAAATAATGCAGACGAGCCTTGCCGAGCGGCGTCGTGTCCCGGCGCAGGCCGGTATACAGGGCCTGGTTGCCGCTCCACAACTGTTGGAGGAAGATGCCATCCAGCACGCGCGAGGCCTCGATCAGCTTCGCCAGCGCCTGACGGTCGCCGGGAGAAAGCTTAGAGACATCGGCGCGAAGCTCGGTAGGCGTGAACCGGGCGATCATCTTATCGAGCTGCGCGAGATCGGGAATATTAGCGGTAAGGGCAAGCATGGGGATGATGAAAACCAGTTTTTTCATTCTCTGAGGTCATGCTAGCACGGCGCATTCCGCGTTAGAATCGACTGCATGCGCGGAAACGACAAGGTTCTCGAACATCTGAGTGTCGCCCTCAAGGCCGAGCTTACGGCCATCAACCAGTATTTCCTGCATGCCAAAATGTGCGAAAACTGGGGCTATTTCAGATTGGGGAAATATTATCGCAAAGAGTCTATCGAAGAAATGGTGCATGCCGAAAAGCTCATGAACCGGATCCTGTTCCTGGAAGGGACGCCCAACATGACCGACATCGGACCCATCAATGTTGGCAGGAACGTGAAGGCGCAGCTCGAAAACGACCTGGTGCTGGAACTGGACGCGGTCAAACACCTGAATGGCGCCATCAGGACGGCCGTTGAGGCCAGCGACAACGCCTCTCGCGCGTTGTTTGAAGAGATTCTCGCGGACGAAGAAGAACACGTCGATTATCTGGAGGGCCAGCTGCACGCCATCGGCGAGATGGGCATCGAGAACTACGTTGCCCAGCAGCTTCATAAAGGAGACGAAGACGAGAAGGATTGAAGACGAGAAGGATTAGTGTTTCACAAGAACATTCGCGATGGCGTAACTGTGAAGCTCATGGAGGAGCGGCAGCATGCGCCCGAAGTATATGCGGTGGTGGATCGCGAACGCGCCTATCTTCGGGAATGGCTGCCGTGGGTGGACATGAGCACCGGCGTGGAACATACCCGCAACTTCATCAAGACCTCGCTTCAGCAATTCGCCGGCAACGATGGTTTCTCCGCCGGCATCTGGTTGGGCGATGAGCTGATTGGCGGGATCGGCACTCACAAGATCGACTGGCTTTATCGACGAGTCGAGATCGGCTATTGGCTCGCGCCAAAATATCAGGGCCGTGGAATTGTCACCGATGCCTGCCGCGCCGTGATCGACCATGCCTTTGAGGAATGGAAGCTGAACCGCGTGGAAATTCACTGTGCCACAGGCAACGCAAAGAGTTGCGCCATCCCCAAGCGTCTCGGGTTTCAATTCGAAGGAATGCTTCGCGAAGCCCAGCTATTGAATGGCGAGTATCAGGATATAAACGTTTACGCCATGCTCGCGCGTGACTGGAGAAAGCCCGACTGGAAAAAGCGCGTGACTGGAAAAAGCTAAAGCGGTAGCATATCGAGCGCCGCCTGCAGCTCGCTGCGTGTGTGCGCGTCTCCGGTTCGAGCGGTCGCTTCGATGCCTTTCTGATACACCTCGCGTGCTTCGTCCATGCGGCCCAGCTTCTCGAGCGCGTGCCCGCCATGGAAATACGCGGCCGCATAATCGGGGTTGAAACCGATCAGCGCGCGATACTCGGCGATGGCGCGCTCCAGGTCGCCGGTATTGGCATATTCCATCGCAAGACCGTAACGCGCGAAGCTGTCCTGCGGATTTTTCTCTACCATGCTCAGTAAAATGTCCAATCGATTGGTGGCCATAGCTCTACGTGTTACTATACCGAGCGGTGGCCTGCCCGTACTTTTACCCGCTGTCTCGTTTCGAAAGCAGCACCTGGGTAGTGCCTCCCCGCCTTCCGCTGGGCGACCCGTTTTCGGGCGAGTGCCGCGCGGAAGCTTCCCCTTTTCAACCGGAAGAGACACAAGTGCGGCAGATCTGCAATCTCGGCTATGGGCGCGGATGTTGCGATCGATTTCCGGATTCATCCACCGCCGATGCCGTTCGCTTTCATGTTTCCAAACACACCAGCAAACTGATCCGAATTCAGTACATTTTCGAAAAAAACTGCTGGCCGAAAGAGCACGGCGTTTTAGAATACGCCAACGCGGCTGTTTCAAGCGGCCCCGAGAACGACATCTTGCGAAGGCAGGCGGCGGCCTTTCTCGAAAGTTATCTGCGCCGGCGGACCTGACCGTGGCTGCGGCGCTGCCAGGCCGGTTCGTCCGCGAATCGATCTCAGAGTATTCCGAATTCGCGCTCCCTAACGACGCCAATACGCTGGGCAATGTCCTGGGCGGAAAAGTAATGCATCTCGTCGATATCGCGGCGGCGCTGGCCGCTGTCCGCCACGCCCGGTGCTCGGTGGTGACCGCTTCCGTCGATCACATGAGCTTCCTCGATCCCATCCACATCGGGCAGCTTATCGTTTTGCGATCCAGCGTCAATCGCGTGTTCCGCACGTCGATGGAGGTTGGCGTGCGAGTGGAAGTGGAGAATCTGGTCACCGGCGACATACGGCATACTTCCTCGGCGTATCTGACCTTCGTCGCTCTCGACAAAAGTGGCAGCCGGCTCGCGATCCCTCCCGTGATTCCCGAGACCGCAGAGGAGACGCGCCGCTACGACGAGGCGCAGGAACGCCGCGAGTATCGCCTGGCGATGCGCGAAAAAGCCTTGCGGAAGCGGCGTTAATCTTCTAATCCGCCGAAGACGCCTTGTACATGTACTTTATGTTGGGCTTGAAGATGAGCAGGTTGGGCTCGCCCTCGCGATTGACCTTCAGGCAGGTCTTGTCATACCACTCGATCACGCCTGTCAGCATCTCGCCATCTTTCAGGACGAAGACCATCGGGGTCTTGGCCTGCATCTGCTTCATGTAGTAAAAATTCTCGGCGTTCGTCTGATCGGGGGGAGCGGCCTTTTTCTGATGATTGGTGCGGCGATTAATCTGGTCCTTCATTTCGTTCAAGGACGGACGTATCAGTTTTCGGTTTGTCGTCTCCACTGCAAGGCTCCACTTCTACTCGAGATGTCTCAGGTCCCGAAACGTGTTGGCGAGCCGGCCGGGGCCATTCGAAAGGATTGATCAGGTGTCCAACTAAGCATTATTGAACCATATCGATTCGTGCCGCTGCAAGGCGCGGTGGAGGGCGCCTCAATAAGCCTGCATTTACGCCGCCAAGCGCCGTAATTCGACCACCAGCGCGTCCAGAGCGATGCTCTTTTGAATGTTGCGGCGAACCAGTTCAGCCAGTTCGTCGGTCTTCCTGACCGCGCTACGGATCCACTGAAAAGAGACGTTCCCGGCCAGGTCATCCAGTTGCCCGCGGATATCGATATTACGGATCTCTCCGGCGTTTTCCCGCAGCAGCAGGATGTCTTCCAGCAGCACGTACAGTATCCCTAACAGGTGATCCAACTTGTCCTGGCGGCGCGGAGCCATGGCTTCGGCGTGCTTGGCCCATTCACCAAAGGACGCGCGGCCCGCGGCCGCCTGCAGCAGCGCCAGCATTGCCCGCCGGCGCTCATCGTAGACCTCCAGATCCATGGAAATCGCAAGCCCGGGGCTGCCGGCCGCCAGCGCAATACGCCGCTCCATATCCGAGAGTCCGCGCGCTTCCACGAAGGCTCGCATCTCGGCATTGGAGAGCGGCCCCAGGTGGAAAGGCACGGCCCGGGAACGGATGGTCGGCAGCAAATCGTAAGGATTTTCGGCTGTCAGCAGCAGAATCAGGTGTTCGGGAGGTTCTTCCAGCGTCTTCAGCAGCGAATTCGCGGCCTGCTCATTGGCCCGGTCGATCTGGTCGATCAAGAACACGCGCCGCGCTCCGTGCAGCGGCTTGAATTGCGCGCGCTCTTTCAACAGCCGCATCTGCTCGATCGTGATCTGTCGCAACGGACCGTCGGGCGGGAAGGTGATGAAATCGGGATGCGTGGAAAACAGCAGAGGGTCGTCGTTGCGCTTGTCCGACGGCCATTTTTCCCGCTCGGCGATAGTGGTGGCATGGATTTCCAGGCTCAGGTCGTCCTGCTCGATTTTTTCGCCGCTGCCCAGCAATGCAGCGCCGAATCGCCGGGCCAAAGTCGCCTTGCCAACGCCTGCCGGGCCATCCAGCAGGATGGTCTGTGGGATGCGCTCCTGCTGCGTCATGGCATAAAGCGTTCGCGCAACTGACTGATTACCATGGAAGTTTTCGAACATCGGAATGTCTCCAGTGTGGCACACCAGCGCGCCGTGCTAGTGTACGGAAAGAGGTAAACGGATGAATAAATTCGCAGGGGTGGCGCTGAGCCTGACGAGTGCGGTGGTGGTTTGGGCGCAGGCGCCGCCTTCCAAACAGGTCGAAATCTTCGGGCAGAAGATTCAATACATGGAAGCCGGATCCGGACCCACGGTAATCCTGCTGCACGGCCTCGGCGGCGATAAAAGCAACTGGGCATACACAGCGCCGGTTCTCGCGAAGAATTATCACGTCTACGTTCCCGACCAGATCGGATTCGGCGAATCGGACAAGCCGCTGATCGACTATCGGGTCGGCACTCTGGTCGATTTTCTGGACGGTTTCTGCAAGAAGCTAGGCATCGCCAAGGCCATTGTGGTCGGCAACTCCCTGGGTGGATGGACCGCGGCCGCATTCACGCTGGCGCATCCGGAGAAGGTCGACCGGCTGGTCCTGGTGGATAGCGCCGGCTATTCTCTCGCCAAAACAGGTGTGCAGGCGCAGCGTGAACTTCTTCAGGTTCTCAATCCCTCCACCGTCGCCAGCGAAAAGGCGCTCATGGGAACCATTCTGGCCAATAAGGCCCTGGCGACCGACGCGTTCGCCGAAGGCGCTTTTGCGCAACACATGCGCCGGGGTGACGGCTATACCATCGACCGGTTTCTCGATTCCCTTTTGCGCAACGAAGATGTTATCGACGGCAAGCTGGGCGCCATCAAAGCGCCGACCTTGGTGGTTTGGGGCCGTGAGGACGGGCTAATCCCGCTTTCGGCCGGCCAGATGATGGGAACCGAGATCGTTGGATCTCAAACCGTAATTCTCGATCACTGCGGTCACGTGCCCCAGATCGAGTGCGCCGTTCCGTTCAACACCGCTTTGTTGAAGTTTCTAGCGAGTGGCGCGGGAACTTCGACGGCGGGAATCCAGTAGGCAGCGGGCAGAATGCAGAAGGCAGAAGCACTGTGAAGTTAGGAATTGATTTCGGCACCACTCGCATCGTGGCGGCCGCGGTGGATCGCGGAAACTACCCGCTCATTTCGTTTGAAAATCCGGATGGCGCCGCAGCCGATTGGTTTCCCGCCCTGGTCGCAGTCCGCGGCGATCAGCGTCTCTACGGCTGGCAGGCCTGGGCATGCCAGCAATATCCCACTTTTACGATCATCCGATCGCTGAAGCGCGTGCTCTCGGAAGCGGGCCCTCAGACGATCCTGCAGCTCGGCCATCAAGCCGTCCCGCTCATCCAAGTGCTGCGGGAAATGGCTATGGCGTTGCGCGCCAGCTTGCCCCAGGAAAAATTGGAAGTGATGCTGGGCGTGCCCGCCAATGCCAACAGCAACCAGCGTTTCCTGACCGTGGAAGCGTTCCGCTTGGCCGGCTGCGATGTGATCGGGTTGTTGAACGAGCCGTCGGCTGCCAGCATCGAGTTCGGGCACAAGACCAAAATCAGTGGTCCGATTCTGGTTTATGATCTGGGTGGCGGAACTTTCGACGCCTCTTTGGTTGAGCTGGACGAAAAAACTCATCGCGTGCTGGCGACCGAAGGAATTTCCACGCTGGGCGGCGACGACTTCGATGAGATTCTGGCCGACATGGTGCTGAGCGAAGAGGAACGCGAAGGCCTCTCGGCGGCCGAGCACTTTCGTCTGCTGGAAGAATGCCGCATCAAGAAAGAGGCAGTGAATCCGAACACTCGCAAAATCCTTTTGGATCTGGGACACGTTCGCGAGGAGTGGGGAACGGTGGTCGTGTCGGCGGCGGAATACTACGAGCAATGCCGATCGCTGATCGAGGAGACGTTAGGCGTGGTGGACGATCTGCTGGCGGCGCACGTCTCCGGCAACCTCGAGGCTCTTTATGTAACCGGGGGCGGAAGCGAGCTGCCGGTGGTGGGCCGGGTGCTCAAAGAAAGATTCGGTAAGCGCGTACGCCGCTCGTTATATGCCCGTTCGGCAACCGCCATTGGTCTCGCAATCCAGGCCGACGAATCGGCCGGTTATGTTTTGACCGAGAACTTCACCCGCTATTTCGGCGTTTGGCGCGAAGGCGATGGCGGCCAGCGCGTGGTTTTCGATCCGTTGTTCCCCAAGGGAACGCCGCTGCCGGGTCCCGGCGAGCACCCGGTCGAAATCCGCAGGCGCTACACGCCGGTTCACAACGTCGGACATTTTCGCTATTTGGAATGCAGCCATCTCAACGACGACGGACAGCCGGCCGGCGACGTCACGGTGTGGGACGAAATCCAGTTTCCCTTCGATCCGGCTCTGCAGAATTTCAATGGTGTACCGGTGGAGCGTTCCGACGCCGCTCAAGCGCAGCAGATTGAGGAGCGCTATTCGGGCGATGCCAGCGGGTCCGTTACCGTCACGATCACCAACCTGACGGCCGGCTACGAACGAAAGTATCGCTTAGGGCGCTGGGCATCCCCGGAGGCTCCCAGCGTGCCAGTGAAACCGCGAGCCAGTCACCGGCGGCGGAAACCCGGACGTGGTAAAGCCGAAGCGCGGCGCCGATGATGGATCTGTTCGAGCGGCTCGGACAATCCAAGATTTATGACCTCGCGCAGCCCTATTTCGCCGGCATGCCGCATTTTCCGACTCATCCGCCGTTCTTGTTCGGCCTGACCAAGAAACATGGCGACATGGTATCGGACAGTGGCGTCAGTTCCTGCGCAGACGCCATCGCGCTAGGCAGTCACGTCGGAACGCACATCGACGCGCTGTGCCATTTTTCCTACCAGGGAAAGTTGCATGGCGGCGTGGAAGTGAAGGATATCCAGAGCGACGCGGGCGGCATCGGCCAGCATTCGGTGGATACCATCGCACCCATCCTGCGCCGGGGCGTGCTGCTCGATATAGCCGGGCAATCGAATACGGAAGCCTTGCCGGCCGATTTCACAATCGCTCCGGAGCATCTGGAATCGGCAGCGAAGGCGCAGAAAGTCGAGATCCGGAAAGGCGATGTGGTGCTGCTGCGAACGGGATGGGCGCGCTTCTGGAACGATGCCGCGCGTTACATCACGGGCGGCCATGGCATGACAGCCACTGGGCCGGGTCCGGAAATCGACGGCGCGCGCTGGCTCAGTAAACGCGGTGTCTTCGCGGCGGGTTCCGATACGGTGGCCTTCGAGCGAGTGCCCAGCGCCATGGCGGTCCACGTGCATCTACTGGTGGAAAGCGGAATCCACATCATCGAAGCACTGAATCTCGAGGATCTCGCCCGCGACCGCGTTTACGAGTTCGTCTTCGTGGCCGCTCCACTCAAGATTCGCGGCGGCACCGGATCACCGATTCGTCCCCTGGGTTTGACCTGACGCGCTTTGACCTGAAGCCGAGGTCTTCGTCTCGGGATGCAGACCCGAGTGCGGCTTGGTTCCCTGGTCCTTCCAGGCGCGCAGTTCGGTAAACCCCGCGGAAATTTCGTTAGGAAGAATAGTGCAGTGCCCGTCGTGCTTCACGTATTGCTGCACGAAGAGATCCTGTGAGCCGGTTTGTGCTGTCAACTCCGGATAGCGGTTCGGAATGCGAACCGGCACCAGCGGATCGTAGGTGGTGTGGATGGCCAGCATGGGATGCAAAAGCTTACCGGTGGGCGTATACCAGGTGCGAACGTATTCGGTCGCGCGCGGATCGGCTTTATAGCGCTTCACGCCGTCGTTGAGCGCGTTGTAATCGTCCGGGCTTTCGTAAATCACGTTGCGGTTGTCGAAGGGATTGCCGCCGCCGCGCTGCTCGAGGTCGAGCAGCATATAAGTAATGAAGCCTAAGGTGCTGGCGAGATCCTTGGTGCTATGCGAACCCGAATAATGCAGGAGCGCCGCGGCTTTTTCCGGCTGGCTATCCATCAAGGCCTGGATCTGTTTATCGGCTTCAGGCGTGTTCTTGAAATCGGCGGGAACTTTGTCGGGCCGGGGGAGCGCGCCGGGGAAATAATAATCGAAGACCACCCGCAGATCGAACGCGCCGCGATCCATAAAGTACGTCGTGGGCGCCAGCGGGCCGCACAACGCCAGACCCGCGTCGTAGCTGGTCGGGAAGCGTTCCATGAACATCATGGTCAGGAAGCCGCCCATGGAATGGCCGGTGACGAACGTTTCCTTCGGCTGGCCGTATTTGCCGATGAAGTAGCGCCGCAAACCTTCGGTGTCTTCCACCGCTTCCTGGATGGCCCAGCCGCCGGCTGCGTAGCCCGATTGCGCGAGCGCATAGCCTTGCTCGGTGAAGACCGCCAGCACCGGCGGAAGCTTGCCTTCCTTGTAAGCACCAGCCACGGGGCTGTAGCCGTGGCAGTACATCACCAGGCCGCCGTTCCAGTTGTCAGGAATATCGATCCGGAATTTGGCTCCGTTAATCTCGCCGATTTCGGTTTTGGGCTCCACTTTCGGAGCGGCCAGGCACAGGCTGGCGCACGCTAACAGGGCGCTGAAAAGTTTCATGGAAAACTCCGTTGAGAATTACCCTGAGTATATCGCAGCGCCGGGTCCATTATGATACCGGCGGTCCATTATGATATCGTTAAACGCCGGAAGGAGAACAGGATGGGAAGACTCGCGTCGATGGCGTTGGTGGCGTGCTCTGCAACCTCAGCGATTTGGGGTGCGACAATACTGGACACATTCGGGCCAGGCAGTACCTTCGTGTCGCCCGGTGTCACAGTTGGCGGGGGAATTTTCCCCCGGAATGATCCACCGCCAAATCAAGGAGCTACGCAAGCGTGGGAATTCGCGCCAACCTTCTCCGCCACACTCGATCAGATCGACTTGGCGGTCCAGTACATCCCAGATCCCACGGGAGCAGGTGGACCACCCGATCTGGATGTAAGCTTGTTCAGCAATGCAGCTGGCCAACCTGGAGTCTCGATTGAGACTATTCTTCTCACCAATGTCAATGGAGGTTCCACAACGGCTGGGATTGCATCGGCCTTGTCCGCGACGCACCCATTGCTCATGGCGGGAACGGATTACTGGATCGTCGTTGCACCTCCGGATTTATTAAATACGGCATTCGATTGGAAATTGAGTCCTCTCTCGAGCGACGGTGTTATTGCTGGAGCGAGCCGGCTGGGGACCGCACCTTGGCAAACGTTCGCTGAAAGCGGCGGGAATGCGTTCGACATCTCCGGTACGGTAGCAACTCCAGAACCGCCGACTTCCACGCTAGGAACGTTAGGATTTCTTGCGTTGTACTTGTTAGCCTATCGTGGCCTACGCCCGTAGTTCCGCACCCGCCGGCGCCACAATCACCGCCGCCCGCTGCCGCAGCCACAGCACTGCCAGCGCGCCTAAATACAGCGCCGCTCCCAACAGAACAGTAGCCCGCAATCCCAGATAAATGGCGAAGAAAATCGCGGCCGCCGATCCCATGACACTGGCTGCGGCGTTCAGCGCCCAGGCCCACCGAACCGCGCGAGGATAAAGCGCTGCCAGGCGCTCCAGGCCGATCGGAAAGGGCATGCCCATCAAAAATCCAGCAGGCGCTACCAGCCCAACCGTCACCATTATCTTCAGAGCGAGCGGCCAGCCCACGCCGGCTTCGCTGACGGGGGACGCCAGGAAAGCCAGAGTCGAAACTGCGGCCGCGACCGCAATTAGCACCGTGCTCAACCGCAAGTCGTTCGCTTTGCCGACCACCTTGCGGCTAAAGTAACTGCCCACTCCGCTCGAAATGAGCATCGAAAATATGATTACAGTCAGGGCGTACGTGGGATGGCCGAGGAAGAGAACGAACTTCTGGATCAGCGCGACTTGAATCAATATGTATCCCGCGCCGATGAAAATGAAATACAGCAGGAAGCTTCGCACGCCCTGTTCCGCTTTCAGCCGCGAACCAAGTAGCAACGGCGGTAGCGCGAGCACCACCAGAGTCGCCACCAAACTGACTCCCAGCAATTCGAACAGCAACGGCACCGCCCGGTTGATCTTATAATCCGCGGCTTGCCCGCGTTGCATCAGGAAATTCAAAAGATCGCGCGGCTGAACGCTGTAGAAGAAGAATGGCCGGTTGTCATCCACCGGTGAAATATCGAAAGCGTACTCGGCTCGAAACGTTTCCGGATCATCGCTCAGCAGCAGCCTGCCGAATTCATTCGCCGGAAGATCGCCTGGAAGGTAGACCGGCTGCAGTTTCGTTTCAGCCAGCGCGGACTTCACGCGATCCAGGTCAGCATCGCTGATCGGCTTCCGAAAGACCATCACGGTATCCTGCGCGCCCCAGCCGGCCAGATTCTGGGAATTCTCGCGCACGACCACGATGTGTCTCCAGGCCTGCTTCTCCCCCAAATCCTGAAGCCCCGCCATTGCCAGCGAAATGAGCCGCAAGGATTCACGCGGCGGCTGCAGACCCCAGCGCGTGAAGACCATCAGCCCGTCATCGGTGAGATGAGTCAGGTAGTCGCGAAAGGCGTCGGTGGTGTAGAGATTATTTTCCGAAAGCGCGAACGCGCCCGCCGCGGTGGACGCCCAGGTGTCCACCAGCGTCGCTTGCAAGACCTGATACTTGTCCGAACTGCGGCGCACGAAGCTGCGCCCATCCTCGATAACCACGTGCACCTCGGGACGGAAATACAGACGGTGGCTCAATTCCGGGAAGCGCTGCTGCATAATCGTGCGCGCAATGATGGGATTAATTTCAACCGCCGTCACATCTTTGCTGCCGGCAGTAAGCGCTCGGGCCACGTCCCATCCCCCACCCGCTCCGATCACCAGCGTCTTCGCGCCCGGCCGGAGCAGGTAGGGAAAGCCGGGCCCTTCGTGCGTCAGCCGGTCCTTCTCCCGAGGCGTCAGGTGCGCGAGATCGAAACCGGGAATGCCCGTGGCAGCGTCGGCGTCGATTACGATTCCGGCTTCGCCCGGATAATTGTTGTCCACCAACCCAATGCGCGAGAAGCTGTTCCATTGAACAAATTTCTCCGGGGGAAGCGGCCGGCCTTTGGCGTACCGCACATCGATGGGATGGTGTGTTCCGTTGTAGGCTATTAGAGCCACGAACCCGAGCGCCAGCGCGACCGCCGCTACACGCCCGCGCAGAGTGCCGGCGATGTTGTACCAAATGGCCGCCGACACCGCGAACAGCACCGATGTAGCCAGCACCGTGTTCGGTCCCCCGAAGCGGTCGAGGAAGGGAACCAGCGCCAGGCATCCGCCCGCGGCGCCCAGCAGGTCGAAGAAGTATACGCGATCCACGCGCTGAATTCCTTCTGCTACTGCCATCGACACTACCGTCCCCGAAAAGAAAAACGGCAGCGCGGTTGCGAAATAGACCGCGGCGAGCGTGAGGTTGGTCAACTCGCCGGATCGAGTGAGCAGGAAAACCAGGGATGCGACGACGCAGAAGCTATTCAAGATCGCCAGCGTTCCCAGCTTGAAGTAGGTGTTGCCGCGCCAGCCCGAGACTACGTAAGAAAAAACGCCGCCCGCGCCCAGTCCGAACAGCGCGATGGAGATCGCGAGAAAAGCAAAATGGTAGTAGAAGACGACCGAGAAGATGCGCGTCAGCGACAACTCCAGTATCAGAGTCGCCAGCGTGGTGAACGCCACCCCGAGGTAGAGCTGAGACCACCTGCCCTTGCCGGATTCGGCGGATGAACTAATACGGGGCAATTCCTTATGTTAAAGGAAATCGGCCGCCGGGGCTTTAAAATGGGCTTCCGGCGGCCGATCGCTTCTTCCCTAAAGCGTCAGACGGCAGAGCGCGCCTGGGGGTTGCGGCCGAGCCCGGCCTTTTAATCTCAGCCGCTACATCATGGCCGCCGGGGGCGCCGGCTCATCCGGACTGCCCGCGTTAGCCAGCGGCAGGCGCACCAGCAAAATGCCGAGCAAGGCGATTACCACAACCCCGAAAATATAGGACGGGTCTTCAAATATTTTCGGAAGCGGCCATTCAAAGAACCGGAAGGTGGCAATCACCAGGCCCATCAATGCTTCGCCGGCGATAAGCCCGGAAGCTGTCAGGATTCCGACGTTTTCGATGCGGGCCGTCTGTGCTTCATTGGCGCCCGCTCGCTGTCGTAACGAGTTTGTCATCCAGCGGAACATGCCGCCCATGAAAATCGCGAAAGTGGTGTTGAAGGGAAGATACATGCCAACAGCGACCAGCATCGGGCTTTTCACCTTCACCAGAATCAACATGACGCCCAAAGCTACTCCGACCACGACCAGGGGCCAAGGCATGTCTCCGCCCACGATACCCTGCGCCAATGTCGCCATCAGTCCCGCCTGCGGGGCCGAAAGTTTGGGATCGCCGAAACCGGTTCCACCGCTCTTGATGTTGGCGGCCTGCAGGATGTAAAGCGGCCAGTACATGGCCGCGCTGGCCACCACCACCGCGATCAATTCGGCCATCTGGATTCGCCGTGGAGTACCGCCCAGAATGTAGCCGACTTTAAAATCCTGCAGCAGCTCTCCGGCGACCGCCGAGGAAACGCATGCAACCGCCGCCACTCCCAGCACCACCGCTACGCCGCCCGGTCCCGATACTCCCAGCGACACCATCAATAGGGCCGCGATGATCAGCGTGGTGAGCGTCAATCCGGAAATCGGATTGTTGGTGGATCCGATCATGCCCACCAGGTATCCGGAAACAGTAGCGAAGAAGAACGCGATGACGATCATGATGGCGGCAGCCACCAGACCGCCCAGCCACTGGCCCGAGAGATAAATGTAGAGCGCTATCATCGCCAGAAACATCACCCCGATCAAGCTGAAGATCACCTTCGAGCTCATATACTGTTCGGTGCGGCTG
>Ga0182024_10000624_pt1 | contig 91970 bp, 89 predicted proteins | sample P32metaG_FD_120480 | JGI IMG/M metagenome (GOLD analysis project Ga0182024, IMG submission 120480) | Permafrost microbial communities from Stordalen Mire, Sweden - P3-2 metaG (Illumina Assembly) | ecosystem: Environmental > Terrestrial > Soil > Wetlands > Permafrost | place: Sweden: Stordalen... | reverse complement strand
TGCGTTCTCGGGCAACGGACCCGATCGTCCGATCGGTCACTGGCGCCCCAACCTGCCAAGACCCTGAATGGAGTGAGAGCATCACCCATCAGCCCAAAAGGCACCGAGACAGAGCCATGGTCCAGCATGTTCTTGGAGTTTGCAGGGCTTCTTGGCGAGATGGGTGAGAGGCGACTTACTGGCGTTTCGACGCTACTGGTTATGACCGATCCCACACCCGAACCACAAAAGGTAAGTGGCAGTGACATAGACATCCCGTCTCATCAATCTTGAATCTGTCCGGATTCTCACAAGCCCGGTGACGAGCTGAGAGGAATTACGAGAATTCCTCAGTTCTTCATCAGGTCCGGCGACGTTTCCATGCCTTTACGCCACACCGAGCGGGCAATGATCTTGGTTGTATCGGCCCGATCCTTGTAACGCATCGCAATGTCGCGAGCCTCTTCGAGCAGACCCTCCGAGAGCTTCGTGGGATTGAGTCCAAGGGCCAAGAACTTGTCCCGACTGACGTTGAGCTCGTTCTCCACGGCTTCGCGACGGGGATTCGGTAGGAGGGCCACTTCGACGCCCGTCAACTTGGCGATCAATTCGGCGAGCTCGCCAATGCGGTGAACCTCCGTGACCTGGTTGAAGACCTGGGGCTTCTCGCCACGTTGGGGCGGATTCTCCAACGCGATCTCGACACAGCGCACGGTGTCTCGGATGTGGATGAAGGCGCGCGTCTGTCCCCCGGTGCCGTGCACGGTGAGCGGATGGCCAATGGCGGCTTGCATTAAGAAGCGATTCAGCACCGTGCCGTAGTCACCGTCGTAGTCGAAGCGGTTGATGAGACGCTCGTCGCGTGCGGTCTGAGGCGTCTGCGTGCCCCACACGATTCCTTGGTGCAGGTCCGTGATGCGTATCTGATCGTTCGCGGCGTAAAAGGCGAAGAGCAGCTGATCGAGCGTCTTGGTCATGTGATACACCGAACCGGGATTCGCCGGGTGCAGGATCTCTCGGTCGATGTCGCCGTCAGGAGTTGAAACCTTCACCGTGAGGTAGCCCTCAGGAATCGGCGCCGAGCCCGACCACCCGTAGCCGTACACGCCCATGGTGCCAAGGTGCACCAAGGCGATGTCGAGGCCGCTCGCCATGATGGCCACCAAGACGTTGTGCGTCGCGCGCACGTTGTTGTCGACGGTGTAGCGCTTCGAGGCCGTGTTGCGCATCGAGTACGGCGCGGCGCGCTGCTCGCCAAAGTGCACGATGGCGTCCGGGCGCACCTCACGTAGTAGGGCCTCCAGGCGGTCGTACTCTTCCGCCAAGTCGAGGAGAACGAAATCGATCTCGTTGCCGGTGAGTTCTTTCCACACTCGTACGCGCTCGTGAATCGGACGGATGGGCGTGAGCGACTCGACTTCGAGTTCGACGTCGATCTTGCGACGACTCAAATTGTCGACAATCGTGACATCGTGACCAAGATCCGAGAGGTGCAGTGACGTTGGCCAGCCACAGAATCCGTCACCGCCAAGAACAAGTACCTTCATGAAATCTCCTAATGCGTACGCGTGAATGACGGCTGCTGGGGCAGCAGAGCCCTAAAAAGTTGGCTCAGCGTCCCTCAACACTACCAATGAATCGGCGCCACTAAGGCTCCTCACCCCTGTGCAGCACGCGGGCGAAGTCCGTCCACTTCTCGACGACGTGACGCGATTCGAACACGACATCAAAGAAGTCGCAGGTCAACGCCCGTGGCTAGGTATAAGACCTGTAAAGACGGTTTCCCACGCCGATGAGGGTCGAAGCGTGCGGATTCCCAGGGTCAATTCACCCAGGCGACCACGCGACGGTCACGAACACTTCCAGTTTCGCAGGGTAGGGTGAGGAAACTTTTACGACGCCCAATCGACCAACTACCGACTCGAGGTGCCTTTGAACTTCCCCAACGCAGTTGTCACGTGCTTGAAAAAATACGTCACCTTTTCCGGCGTGGCCTCACGGTCCGAGTACTGGTGGTTCTCCCTGTTCTTCGGCATTGGCTACGTCGTGTTTCGAGTGCTCAACGTTCCCTCACTCGTTTCCTTTTGGAGTCTCGCGTTGCTCTTGCCGTCGCTCGCCGTCAACGTTCGGCGCCTGCACGACACCGGCCGTTCCGGTTGGTGGTACTTCGCCTGGATAATTTTGCCCTGGGAGCTTGTCCTTCTCTGCCTGCCGACGAAGACGTCTAGCAATGTCTACTTGACGGGTAGATCGTCCTCGATCACAGAGGACAGCCTTTCGTCAACCTCGTTGAAGTGTCCGTCGTGCGGCAAGATGCGCCTTCCGGGACAGAGCTACTGCATGGGATGTGGAACGAAGTTCACCAGCGAGTGAGCCTCGACGCGGACGAAGTTCTGACGTCGACTGAGGTGATCGCTCTCACTAAAGAGCCTCGTCATCGACTTCATTACACTTAACTCGTGCGTCTCCTCACGCAAGACAGACATTCCCAGCGCGCCAATCTGATCGTCCTGATCGTCTTTGGCGTGGCGTTCGGTTTCGTCGAAGCCGCCGTCGTGTACTACCTGCGAGCGCTCACGCACTTCCATCAGAACTACGCATTCTCGCACTACAAGGTCTATTTGAACCTGGGATTCATCACCTTCGTCTCACCCATTCACTCGCTCCTCGTCAACCACCGCGTCAGCGATATCGAAGTCACGCGCGAATTCGCCACAATCGTCATGCTGGCCTGTGTCGGGTACGTGGCGGCGAGAAACTGGAAGGCGCGCGCCGGTGCGTTCCTGGTCACCTTCGCTTGCTGGGATTTGGCCTACTACCTCTTCTTGCGTATCGAAGACAATTGGCCTCGGAGCCTGTTCACCAAGGACGTTTTCTTCCTCATCCCCGTCACGTGGATCGGCCCCGTCATCACGCCGATCGTTCTCTCCTTCGTGATACTCATCCTCGGAGCGAAGTTCTACACCGACTGAGAAGTGGCGCTACGCCCTGGCGAAGCGGTCGACGAAGGTTTTCGCCACGAGAATCGAATATGGCGGCCGATGACCGAGGTCACCAACCGCCATATTCGAACTTCCTTGTTGAGGTTCTTTCGTGACTTCCTACGCGCCGGTGTAGCCGCCGGTTGCGAGACCGATGATGCTCGCGTCATACGCTGCGTACGCAAGGGCGATGTTCGCGTCGAGAATTTCGTGGTTCTCGGAGACGAAGGTCTTCGTGTTCCCTGGGAAGCCTTGTGGCGTCTGGGCAAGCACGATGCTCTGAACATTCAAGATTCGCGTCGACCAGTTAGAAAGCCGCGCGACGTAATTGTCGTAGTGGTTAAGAGCATTCTTGTAACCCGGGAGACCCAAGAGCGACGTAACTTCTGACTGGAGCGTCGCCTCGTTGGCCTGCATCGTCGTCACTTGGTTCGCTATAACAGAGGCTTCGATCATCTCGAACACTTGTGGAGACATCACTGCGTACACGCGGTTGTCCTTGAGCATCGCCGATCGGTCCGTGTTGAGCTGTGCTCTGGTGGTGTCCGTGGGGACCTTTGCGACCAGGGAATTAATACTCGACCCCTCAGTCGAAAGACGTGCTTGGAGTGTCGTCGACGCACTCGTTGACAGCGAGGTCGCCGCGGTCACGTCCGCGACGAGGTGCAGGAGCTGCGTGGCACGGTTTGCCAGCTGGACCTCGAGCGCCTTTTGTGCCGTAAGGAAACTGGCACTTGGCGTCGTGCTGGTCGCTGGCGAAGGCGATGAACTCGCGTACGCAACGGCTGGAATGCTGATACCCATGGCGGCGGCGAGTACGGCCACCGCAATGGATCTGGTAGTTATGTTTCTCATATGTTCTCCCTTCATAGGAACAGTTCTCAGAGTAGAGAGCGCATTTGTGAGAGTGATGTGAAGGTGCTGTTGGATGACTGAGAGATAGTTTTGAAATTGGTGTGAAATGACGAGTCGCTTCCGTCTTCCGCAGGTGGACTCTTCGCTCGAAGAGCGCGCACTTCTGTACTTTCGCGTGCACTCACACGCTGAACGACGGACGTTCTGGGCGTCCCTCGTACCTTTCCCACTCAAAATAGACCCAGATCAGTTCCTTATAACCGTTGGCGTTAGCGTTGGCGTTGACCGGATAACGGATCGAAGTCAATCGGTGGGTATAGGTGAAAGGGACGGTTGAAACGTCCGTTCTCCCAATTTTCCCGGAATCGCATCGTCGAGTGCATGAACGAGCACGACGCGACGCGTCAGTGCTGTCGTACACAACGTGGAAGTTGCGTGGGTGCTTCCCCGACTGCCGCTAGGGAACGTCGAGACATGTGAAGACGATGACCCTCGCTCACACGGATTCACGTTAAATTTCATCCACCACGGTGGCCGCGACGGTTCGGAGGGCTGTACCGAAGTCGGGCGAAGAAGCTCAATGGCAAGATGACGTGACGTACGAACAAGCGAAGGAGATCTCAGAGATGGACGAGCCACAGGACCGACCCGCTACGTCACTTCTACACAGCGACGCACACGCTCGCCACGGTGCCGTCGTTCCCTCGATCGTCCAGGCGACGACATTCGCTGCTGCTTCAAGCGAGGAGTTCCTGGATCTCGCGACGAGGAGTTTCGCCGACGAGTTCTACATCCGCTATGGCAATCCGAATCACACCCAGGTCTCGCTCGTCGTGTCCGCGCTGGAAGACGCCGAACGGGCCATCGTCACCGCGAGCGGCATGGGCGCAGTGTCGACCCTCGCCTTGGCACTATTGAAGGCTGGCGACCACGTCGTGGTGCAGCGTTCCGTTTATCCCGGCACGACAACACTCACCACGGACCTTTTAGCGCGCTTCGGAGTCAGCGCGGACCTTGTCGGCCAGAGTTCACCCGAAGAACTCGAATCATTGATACGTCCGTCGACGCGGCTCGTGTTCGTAGAAAGTCCCAGCAACCCTCTGCTTGGCATAACAGACCTTCGCCGCTTCGCCGATCTCGTTCACCACTCGGGAGCACTTTTGGTGGCCGACAATACCGTGGCTACGCCCCTGAACCAACGCCCGCTGGCTCTAGGCGCTGACTTGGTGTGGCACAGCGCAACGAAGTACCTGGCTGGCCATTCGGACGTTGCCGCTGGCATCGTGGCGGGCAGCGAAGAGCTCGTCGAGCGCGTCTGGCGAACGCATCTAACCCTCGGCTCGGTCCTTGGACCCTTCGACGCGTGGCTCCTTCTGCGCGGGCTGCGTACGCTCGACGTGCGAATGATTCGGCATAACGAAAACGGTGATGCCGTCGCTCGCTTTCTCGACGGCCACCCTGACGTAGACTCCGTCTTCTATCCGGGACTAGCGTCTCATCCCCAGCATGCTCTTGCTGCAAGTCAAATGACGGGATTTGGTGGTCTCGTATCTTTCGTACCTCGTGGTGGCGCCGAGCGCGCCGAACGTTTGCTTGACGCACTGCGCCTAACAGTGCGCGCGGCCAGTCTCGGTTCGGTGCATTCACTTGCCACGCGCCCTGCAGCAATGTGGAGCGGTCGGCCTTCTGGCCCAGGAATTGACATCGTCGATGACGCACTCATTCGACTCTCGGTTGGTATCGAGGCGAAGGAGGACCTGATTCGAGACCTTGAGCAGGCCCTCGCGGTGACGTCGAAGGATTATTGAACCATCTCAAGCCTGATGACGTCAACCGCGAATGAACCTGGGTCGAATGGCATTCATCGACATAGAAGAGGTCTAGGAAGCGGGTTGGCTTGTCCGGTGTGTCACGACAGATCACATTGGTGGGGCCAGGTACTCAGGGCCTGGTTCACGGTCGCTGAGCCGGACGTACGTCATATCGTTCAATCGAAACTTGAAGCTCACCACTCTTGGATACGAGCGTAAACAGGGCCGTCCTCTGCCTGTTTTGTCTGGAGGTCCAACGCCAAGTCGGTTCTCACCGCCTTCGCTGTCGAGCTGTTCAAGCCGCGAAGCAGCCGGACTTGGGAGAACTGGTGCCGTCCGATCCGTGCGAGGACGCACCCCTCACGGGGATGACGCTCAACTGCGCTCCGTTCCAGGTGATTGAGTAGGAGGGCGCAGTCTCGGGCCAGACTTGCAGGTAGGGCCCGCCGTTGGCCGCCGCCGTCGCCCACGCGGCTCCGGCTGCGGGCAACGACCCATTGAGCGAGCGGTAGTCGGCGAGTGCCGTCTCAATGGCCCGGTAGTTCGCCTGGCAGGCCGAGGCGGCGGCCTCCTGCGCGCCACTCTCGGGCGTCGCAGGCACCGTCGTCGTGGTCGCGCCGGGAATCGTGGTGGTCGTGCCAGTACCCGATGGCGAGCCGCCCAGGGTGTTGAGCATGATCACGGCCATCACGGCCAAGACAATGACGGTGAGCAGCGTTCCGAGCAACGCAACCCCCTGCTCGGGGCACGAACCGTGAACTCTGCGACGACTGCGTCTGAAGGCGTCCATCTGGGCCAATCGTATCGGTGGAATCGGCGACGGGACGGGACTCGAAAGGCGTAACCCAGTGCCAGAGGAGCAAGACACAACGGCCCCACCATCGCCCGCGTGGTCACGGTGCATGTACCAGAAACTGGTACTTCTCCGCGTGCGAGGGGCCCCGCAAGGATTCAACCTTTCGGGCTCGTCGCCTCGAGCGCCTCTTCGAAGTCCTTGATGAGATCCTCGGGCGCCTCAATGCCGACCGAGAGCATCTCACTCCCTCTATCCCTCGACTCTGAGCGAAGACCTCGACGGCGAAAAAGGGATCCAACGACGAGTGTCCGGCCAGACGACAACAAGCCAGGACCTGAGTACCTAGCCCCCAGAAGTGAAGTGCGGCTGGAGGGATTCGAACCCCCGACCCTCGGTTCCGTAGACCGATGCTCTAATCCGCTGAGCTACAGCCGCGTTGATACTGGCCCACCATCCTAGCCGACTTCGTTTCAATGAACCCTTGGCGAACTCAGTACCATGCGACTATGGCCCGATCATTCATCGATGACCTGCCCGAACTCCTTGACGCGGCGTACGGCCCGATGGTCGATCTTCGCCACGACTTGCACGCCCACCCCGAACTTTCCTTCGAAGAACATCGCACGACCGCGATAGTGAAAGAGCGACTGGTCTCTCTCGGCTTCGAGATGCGACCGTGCCCGACCGAGACCGGCGCGGTGGCCCGAATCGTCGGCGCCAAGCCCGGTAAAAGCGTCATGGTACGCGCCGATATCGACGGGCTTCCCGTCACCGAAGAAAGAAGCCTCTCCTACGTGTCCCAGAACGAAGGCGTCATGCACGCCTGTGGCCACGACGTGCATACCGCCAGCCTCCTTGGGGTCGCGGACCTGTTGGCACGCCGGCGAGAGGAACTCGCCGGCGAGTTCACGCTGTTGTTCCAACCGGCCGAAGAGGTGATCGGGGGTGCCAAGGTGATGATCGCCGGCGGCGTCCTCGACGACAATCCCGTGGACTTCGTCATTGGCGTTCACGTGACGTCGTTGGCCCCCGTGGGACTCGTGGCGACGCGCGCGGGCATCATGATGAGTGACGGTCAGACGCTCAGTGTGCACATCAAGGGTCGAGGCGGTCACGGCGCGATGGCGACGACCGAAGGCAATGTCGTACTCGCCGTCAGCCACCTCGCGCCCCGTCTCGCCAGCGTGGTGGAGGGCCTCTCCTACGAAGGGACCGACTGCGCCTGCTCGGCCGGGGTCCTCAAGGCCGGTACCGCGAACAACGTGGTCCCGCGCCACGCACTGTTGCGCGGAACCCTGCGCACCTTCACGCCCGATCAGAAAGCGCAGGCACTCGCGAGACTTCGTGATCTTCTCCTTGAGGTCGACTCGATCTTCAGCGTTCAGTGCGCGTTGGAACTTAACGAAACCACCCCGGCCGTGAACAACAACGCGGCCGTGACGTCGCGCGTGGTGGCGAGCGCGTCGAAGGTCGTCGACGCCGACAACGTGATCACGTTTCCCCCCGTCACGCCGAGCGACGACGTCTCGGAGTTTCTCGTGCGCGTGCCGGGCTGTTACCTCTTCGTCGGCGGGGCCCTCGCCGACGGCACGAGTGGCATGCACCACAGTCCGGACTTCGCCGTCGACGATCGAGCGTGTCGCGTGACCGCGGGCGTCCTCGCCGCGGCCGCCGTCGACCTCGCGAAGAGCTAGGCCCAGGTTACGCAGCCAACGATTTACGTGGAAGCGAAAAGCCTCGCCGCGCCGCGCATGGGCGCTTCGTTGCCGTGAATGACGACGCGGTACCCGAGGTGTTCGAACTCGGTCGGCACGACACGCCTCGCGTTGCCTCCGGCCAGGTGCACGGCGTCGGCGTGGAACTCCTGGGCGAAACGATCGACGACCTCGACCAAGATCGGGTTCCAGCGTTCGTCGTCGAGCGACCTCGCTCGCTCACCAATGGTCTGGTCGTAGGACTTGTCGTCACGGAATATCTCTGCGCCGACGTCGCGAACCTTCTTGAGTTCACCCTCGATCGATAGAGCGAGTCCCAGTCCCGTGCCGAGAGTGAGGACCAGTTCGGTGCCGCTGCCTTCGATACAGCCCAGTGCCGCCATCGTCGCGTCGTTGACGACGCGCACGTCTCGCCCGCTCGCCTCACGGAGCACGTCTTCTAGAGCGAAGCCGCGCCACAGCTCATCGAGTTCTGGATCCTTCTCCGTCGCGACGCCGCCCGGACGTGAGAGGTTGCCCGGACGAACGACGTGGCCATCACGGAACTCCCCGGGAAACCCCACACCGACGCGTCGACACCCACTCTTGACCATGCGCTCTTCCAAAAACTCCACCAGGCGCGCTGGCGAACAGGGGTAGGGCGTCGGACGGCGACGAACGCCGCGCACGAGATCACCCTCGTCGTTCACGTGCGAGAACTTGATGTTCGTCGCGCCAATGTCAATCGCGAAGATCTGGTCTTGGAGCAGCAACGATTGATAGGCCATCCGTGAATCGTAGTTAAGGCCCGCGAACGCCCCGGTCACGCAGTCGTCGATCCTTCCACCACGGGCGAAGCCGCACCGCAAAGACTCGCCGACCGCCGGCGACGACCACGGCAGTGCCCCGAGGGCGAAGCCGCAGTGGAACCTGCCGCGTGTCGGGATTGGTCTCGACGAGCTCAGGCAGGTACGTGCCCACGGTCGCGTCGGCGAGACCCGCCAGCACGACGCGAGTGGTGTGATTGTTGACGATGGTCGCGGCCCGTGGTCCCCAGCGCGCCACCAACTGGGCGAAGTCTTGGATGACCGTCACCAACGTGACGTTGAGACCACTCACGGTGGCGGCTAGTTGATCGAGTTCGTCGAGTGAAGCAACGCTGGCCGCTTCGTCGAGCACCATCAGGACTCGCCGCGACGTGCCCTCGTCGACACGGCGTTGTTGCTCTTCGAGCACCATGCGCAGTGCGCCTCGAAAGAGGGGTTCGTAGTGACGCTGTTCACCCCGAGGGCTGCAGAGATAGAGCGTGTTCGTGCCCGCGACAACACGACGCACCTGGGCGACGGGTTGGCGAAATCGCCAGGGCATCAACATCGTCTCCGCCGTCGTAAAGACACCGTCAAGCGTTTTAGGGTCGTGAGCGAGAAAACTCCGAACGGCCTCACTCGCCGGCGAAGGGTCCCGGTCGCCCAACCACGACGTCACGTCATGACGTTCGACCACGGTCGCCACGTCGAAGATGGAACGCGCGCGGTCTTTCGCCAGCATCATCAGTCCCGCCACGAGTTTGGTCGCGAGCGCGTTCCAGAACTCCGTATCACCTCGATCGCTCGATCCGACCGTGAGATCGCGCGCGACACGCGTGGCGTCGCGCAGCGTCGTCACGCCCTCCAGGGGATCCCACGTCAAGCCGTCGTCACGGCCCGGTTCGAGAATCTGTACGTCGCCCATCGAACGGCGCCATTCGAGCGTCGTTCGCACGACGTCGCTCTTGACGCTCGTGACGACGAGCGCGCCACGCCAGCGCAACAAGGCCGGCACCACGAGTGACGAGGTCTTGCCGGCTTGCGTGGGCCCGATGATGAGCAGCGAACTGCGTGGCGCCATCGTGACGTAGGGACCGCCCGACACCCCTTGCCAGTAGCGGCGCCCGAGGATCGGGCGGTCGTTCACGACACGTCATGCATCGCGGCGTCGGTGTCGACGAAGCGAAGGTCGTGTTCGTCGGGTCGCACGCGAACGATGGACCGGTGCGATCCGTAGCGCACGAGGGCCACCCCCTTCGGCAGCGACGTAAGGTACCGCTCCTCACGCCTCAACAGACCGAGCGCGAGTGCCATTTCGCGAGCTTCGTCGGGCGGCTGGCGAAAGAGCCACGCGGTCTCGCACTCTCGAAGGAGGCCCTGCGCTCGTTCGCGCTGAGCGCTGCCGGCGTCGCCAGCCGCCGCAACGTCACTCCAGCGGTGCAGGACGAGCACGTGCGAGAGTCCCCTCGCTCGCGCGAGTTTCCACGAACCCTGGAGCCAACGAAGCGCGTCGACGTCACTGAGCAGCGCCCACGCCTCGTCGATGACGAGATATCCCGGTTCTCCGCCGCGCGCGAAGACCTGTTGGGCGGCAGCGACCGCGCTCAACGCGGCCAGCGACAGTGCGTTCGACGACCACTGCGCGGAGAGGTCCAGCACGACGAGATCGCCGGAAAATATCAGCGGGTCCTGCTCGCCGTCGAAGAGTCCGGCGAGGTCGCCGTAGATGAAGCGGTACAAGATCAACGCGAGCGAACGAGGCGCGCTCGGTGTTGGGGATTCGAGGTACGGAGCCAGGAGTTGATACAGCGACCAGAGCACGCGCTCTGGACGCGGGGTCGGGAGTCGCTGCCAGACCTCGTCGAGCGCGAAGTGTTGATCACTACTGAGCGGTGATCCCTGGGCACTCGCGAAGAGGGCACGCAGCAAGTTACGCCCTTCACGGTCGTCACTGGAAAAGGGGCTACACCAGCCGTCGCGACCAAGCGCCACGGGCACCGTCCCGTGCAACGCGGCCAGTTCTGCGTACTCGCCCTTGGGGTCGACGACAACCGCTCGACGACCGCGTCGCAGCGCCCGCTCGAGCTGCATCTTCACGATCGTGCTCTTGCCCGCCCCAATGGAGCCAGCCACGATGACGTTGGGGTTCGACACGAGTCCCGCGCCGTAGGCGTCAAAGACGTCGAGTACGAACGACGAGCCGTGTTGCGATTCGCCGAGAGTCGAACCCTCGAGCCCCGTTCCCGCGTCGTGCGCCGGCACGCGCAGACTCACGAGGTCGCTCGACGTCGCCCAGTGCGTCCACACTCTCACCAGCCCGCCCCGCCGGGCAGCTGTGCGTGATACCAAAGTGACTGCAGACCCCAACCTCGCTCTAAGCGAAGCCCCGCGTCGTGCGCGTGGCGCCAGACGAGAGTGCTTCGCTGTTGAACCTCGTCGAGGGACGCGCCGCGCACGATCACGAAGACCGCGAGGCGCAGTAACGACCGCCCGCTCGCCACGAGCGCTTCACGCTGGGACAGACGCTCGAAGTTCCTCGACGATCGAGCCGTTCGTCGAAAGCCCGCCGCCCTCGAGGTCGCGTCGTCACTGCCCACGCGGTGCACGGCTCGCGCGGCGAGACGATGGGCCTTGGCGCCGGCCACGACGTCCACGTGCAGTGCTAGGTCGAGGGGCGTCGATGATCGAAGGAGCTGCTCGAGGAGACCTCGCGTGGAGGGCACCGACGAGAAGTCGCGAACCCGATAGATCCGCGCCAGCTGCTCCTTCGACCGAAGGTAGGTAAATCGTTCGAGGACCTGAAGCGACGTGGCGTTGGTTTCGACGCCCACGACGTCGAGTGCGAGCGCGTTATTCATCGTCCAGCCGTCGGGCGCGGGCATGTCGACGGACAGCGTCAACAAGGTGGCGACGTGCGCGCCATTGGTGACGACGTGCTGGGAAAAGTGCTGGCCGGTGCGCGCGGCGCTGCTGGCATCGGCGAGGGCCGCGAGCGCTTCGGCGATCGTGACGTCACGTCCCGAGAGGTCGAGTCGTCCACGGTGGATTAGTTCGTACCCACGGAGGGCCACTTCGCCTCGGGCCCAGAGAACGACGTCGTCACCGAACTCGAGGACGTTGAGTTCGTTAAAGTGCGAGCGAAGAAGATATCGAAGCACGACCACGCAGCCCTCGCCCAGCGTGAGTCCGTCATAACACGGCACCGCGCCCATCGAGAACGCGAGTCCCGCGATGAGTTCCACTAACGGCGCGTGCGGAGTCATCACCCAGTCACCAGCGAGTCCGACGCCAAGAATGACGAGGAATGCTTGGTGACGACGCACGCCGATCCAGCGTGCGTCGGCGTCCGACTCGCCGAGACCGACGTTCTCATTCATCGAAGTGCCACCCGACAACGGGACCTCCCTCGTCGCGTCGATAGGCCACGTGGCCACTTCGCAGGCGAGGCGTGCCAATAGGTGGTGGCGGCGGGTCACCGTCGAACGAGGGCATGGGGGTCTCTGGCGTCCCGGGCCAGGTACCCAAGCCGAGGTCCTCGGATCGTTCGGGTGGCCCTGGCACGGGAACCTCCGGCGCCAACGAGCGCACGACCTGAGCGACCGGTGACGACGACGCGTGCGTCACGGCGCGCGTCGCGCGCGAGCGCAGTCCTTCGAGGTGGTGGAGGGTGGACTGCTCGATGAAGGGGATGATCCGAAGGAGCACGAATGGCGTGCAGGTCGCGAGGAGCAGTGTCACCGCGCCCGTAATGACCTCCGTCGCCGAGTCACCCTGGAGTTCGTTGAGTCCGAGCACCAAAGAGACCACGATGATGAACTTGCTCGCCGCGACGGCGAGAAACGTTTCAACGAGGCGCCAACTGAGTCGTCGCATAGCGGGAAACGTCGACAACGGCACGACGACGGGTACGAGAACGAGCAAGAGGGTAAGTACGACGGTGCGCACGATGAGTTCGCACCACAGGAGCATCGCGCCGATCACGACGAACGCGGCGAGCAAGAAGATCGCGAAGCCGGGCGCGGTGGGTGTGAGGCCAGAGAGCGCTCCGGCGAGCGTCGCCTCATGTTGGGCCACCGAACTCGCCGCCGTCGAGGACATCTGGTTCACCGCTTGCAGTATGAGTGACGCGAGCGGTTGGGCGAGTGCCACGCCCGCCACGCAGGCCGGCGCCACGCCGAGGTAGACCCGCCAGAGCGTCGATGCTTCACCGTGTCGCAGCGCCTGAAGGGTCGAAACCAACAGTCCAATCATCATGAGCACGGGCGCCAATACCAGGAGCGTCGTGAACTCCGCTTTGGCGCCGTTGAGCACGGTTGAAGGCTCACTTGCCGTCAACAGAACCTGACCTACGGCACCCAAGAACAAGTGAACGCTCGCGACGATCCAACTCGTCAGCGCGCTGAAGAGGTCGTTGGTCGTGGATTTGGCGACGTTCGCGACGCACGACGTTGGTGAGAAGATGCAGTGGAACACGGTCATCAGTGGACGCTGAGCCCCGTGTTGAAGAAGAAGTTGATCAGACTCGGCGCCGCGCCAATGAGAATTGCGGCCGCGAGTGACGTCAACACCGCGCGACGACCCTGCGAAGACTGATGCATATTTTGCGTGTGGCTGCCCACCGCCCACAGGCCCGCACCGAGAAGCAACGCCACGAGCGCGCCAATCAGCGCCCACGACGCGATTCCGTTGGCAATCGACTGCAGCGCGGCGCTGCCGGGAAGGGCGGTGGTGGAAGGGCTCAGCGTCACATTCGCGAAAAACATTGCGGTCTCACTTTCGAACAGGGGTCCCCAACGGTCGCTATCGCCGCTGGCGTGAGCGCGTCTGCGAGACTGGACGAGTGTTCGTTGCCTTGACAAAAAACGTGATTTCACTTTGGCCCCCCGCGGCGCTCTACGGGGCCGCCGCGGGCGTGCTGCTCGTGGGCATCGTGCTGGGCATACTGCTCTTTCGCCGGCGCGGTCATCGCGCGATCGCCCAGCGCCTCACCGCGCTCGCCTCGCGACTCGCCGTCGAACCCCACGACGACGACGGCAAGGTCGAGTCAGCGTTGAGTTTCCTCGAAGAGGTCACGGGTGCGGCCCACAACGCGGTGAGCGAGTCGAGCGCGGAGTCGGTACGCCTTCGCCGATCCCTCGACACGTTGCCGCTCGGCCTGGTGCTCTGTGACGAGGCCGGTGGCGTCATCTTTAGAAACACGCAAGCCGAGAACCTGATGGCTAGTCGCTACGGCGACGCCATCGCCGCCCAGGCCGTCACTGACGTGCTCGCCGAAGGTTGGGCGAGCGGCATGGCCGAGCGCTCGATCGACATCTACGGCCCACCACGCCGGACGCTCACCATTCGCGCCAGCGTCATCGACGACGGACGGCGCTCACTCGGCGTGCTCGCGGTCATCGAGGACGTATCGGAACGTCGTCGCCTCGAAGACATCCGACGTGACTTCATTGCGAACGTCAGCCACGAGTTAAAGACCCCCATGGGAGCGCTCGGTCTCTTGGCGGAGACCCTGCAGGTCGAGCGCGACCCCGCGGTAGCGCAGCGCCTCGCCGAGCGCATCAACTCTGAGGCGTTTCGCGTCAATCGGATCATCGAAGACCTTCTCGACCTCTCGCGCATCGAAGGCCAAGGTTCGCCCAGTCGTGAACCCATCGCCGTGTCGCTCATCGTGGCCGACGCCATCGAGCGCATTCGAACCGCCGCCGAACAGCACGAAGTGAAGATCAATTTCGAAGAGCCCGAAACGAATCAGGTCGTATTCGGGGATCGGCGCCAACTCACCTCGGCGTTGCACGCCCTGTTGGAGAACGCGGTCGTGTACTCGCCGCGTGACGGCACCGTGGACATCACCGTCAAGCGCGTCGACGCCTCGCTCAGCGAAGAGGGCGAGAGCGTCGGACCCTGCGTGCACGTCGAGATCCGCGACCACGGGGTGGGCATCCCCGCGAAGGACTTGGAGCGCATCTTCGAGCGCTTCTACCGGGTCGACCCGGGTCGCGCGCGCGAGACGGGTGGGACCGGACTTGGACTCAGTATCGTTCGTCATGTGGCGCAAAATCACGGTGGCACCGTGCTCGTGGACTCGCGTGAAGGCGAAGGTTCGACCTTCACCTTGGAACTCCCGCTGAACCAACAATGACGAAGAAGCAGCCGAGCGAGCAGCGCGTCAGCGTGCTCGTCGTCGAAGACGAAGAGTCGTTCATCGACGCGCTGACGATCGGACTCGACCGCGAGGGTTTCGACGTGACGATCGCGCGTGACGGTCAACAGGCCCTCGCCCTCTTCGCGCAGGATCAATTCGACGTGGTGCTGCTCGATCTCATGTTGCCCAAGATGTCGGGACTGGACGTCTGTCGAGCGATGCGCGTCACGAGCAGCGTGCCGATCATCATCGTCAGCGCCAAGGGCGAAGAGGTCGACATGGTGTTGATGCTCGAAATCGGTGCTGACGACTACGTCACCAAGCCCTACCGACTTCGTGAACTCGTCGCTCGAATTCGCGCGGTGCTGCGTCGACGCCAACGAAACGATCAGGTTGAGGTCGACGAGGAGATCTCGCTCGGAACCCTGCGGATGGACATCGACGCTCGACGCTGCTACGTGAACGGCGAAGAGGTCAAACTTCGCAAGAAGGAGTTCGCCCTCCTTCGGCTCTTGCTAGAGAATCCCGGTCGAGTCCTCACCCGTGAAGTACTCATCGATCGCGTGTGGGGCAGCGACTACGTGGGCGACACCAAGACGCTCGACGTGCACATCAAACGCCTACGCACGCTCATTGAAGACGAGCCCAAGAACCCCACGTACATCACCACCGTGCGTGGCGTGGGCTACCGCTTCGAGGCTACGAAGTCCTAGGACGAATGGTCGTGTCGCCACCTAGGTACGGGGCGAGGACGTCGGGCAGCTTCACCGTTCCGTCGGCTTGACGGCAGGTCTCGACGACCGCCGCCCACACGCGCGACCACCCGAGGGCCGAGCCGTTCACCGTGTGCACCAATTCGACCTTGCCCTCAGCCGTTCGATAGCGAACGCTCGCTCGACGGGCTTGGTAGTCACGGAACCAGCTGACGGACGAGACCTCGAGCCAGCGATCCACGCCCGGACTGAAGACTTCAAGGTCGATCGTGTACGCCGAGGCCGTGCCCAGGTCGCCGGTGCAGAGATTCAAGAGTCGATAGGTCAGGCCTAGCGCTTGGAGGAGTTCTTCGGCTCGACGCAGGATGTCGGCGTGCGCGTCCTCAGCTTGGTCGGGTGTGCAGTACGCGAAGAGCTCGACCTTGTCGAACTCGTGCACGCGCAGCAGTCCCCTGGTGTCCTTGCCCGCGGCACCCGCCTCGCGGCGAAAACACGCCGTCTGAGCCGTGAAGCGAACGGGTAGCGCGGCCTCGTCGATGATCTCGCCTCGACGCATCGAGGTGAGCGGGACTTCACCCGTGGGTATTGCCCAAAGCCCGTCACGCTCGATGGCGTACATGTCGTCTGAGGACTTGGGCAGGTGACCAGTCGCCATCATCGTCTCGGTCAAGGCGAAGCTCGGTGGGCGCAGTTCTTCGTAGTCGTCCAGCTGCCGGTCGAGCGAAAAGGACCCGAGGGCGCGTAGCAGACGCGAACCGGCGCCTCGATAGAGCGGAAACATCGAGCCGGCCAACTTGGCGCCCGACTCCATGTCCAAGATGCCAAGCTCGGTCCCAATCTCCCAGTGGGGTACTCGTTGGTGCTCGGCGTACGTGGGAAAGGGGGCGCCCTCGTCCATGCCGGCCCACCACTGGCGAAGCTCAACGTTGTCGCCTTCGTCCAACCCGTCGGGAACTCTCGGATCGGGCACGTTGGGAATCATCAACAACTTGTCGTTGAGGTTGGTTCCGACGCGCTCGACGGCGTCATTCGCCGTTCGTTCCCTCTCACCGAGTTCTCGACTCGTCTGACTGACAGTCTCGGCGGTGTCGTTGTCCTTGTTTCGACGAGCGTCACCCACTTGACGTGAGAGTTCCTTGATCTCGGCGCGAAGGCGCTCGTCTTCTTGGAGAAGCGCCCGATGTTCGACGTCGAGGGCCAAAATCTCGTCCATCGTCACCGCGGAGACCCCGCGCCGAGCGAGGGCGGCCTTCACCGCCTCGGGCTCGCGGCGCAACTGGGCAAGATTAATCATTCGTCAAGCCTACCTAGACACCGTCAAGCGATACTTGGAACCGTCTAGTTTCGTTAGGCATGAGTTACGCGGTCGACGTCAACAATCTCGAAGTCAACTTCGGGGACCTGCGCGCGGTAAATGACGTCACCCTCAACGTCAGCTACGGCGAAGTCGTGGCCCTGTTGGGTCCCAACGGCGCGGGCAAGACGACGCTCGTCGAGACGCTGCTCGGCTTTCGCTCCCCCGACGCTGGCTCGGTGCGCTTGCACGGTCTCAACCCGACGCGTGATCATCGAGAGGTCGTCACGCGCACCGGCGCGCTACTGCAACGAGGCGGCGTCTGGGCGCCGATGTCGCCGCGAGACGTACTGCGCCTCACTTCGTCGTACTACGACGCTCCGCGCGACGTCAGTGAACTCCTCACGCTGCTCGAACTTGATCGCTGCCAGAAGACGCCGTGGCGTCGCCTGAGCGGTGGCGAACAACAGCGCACCCTGCTCGCGCTGGCCCTGCTCGGACGACCCCGGGCCCTCGTGCTCGACGAGCCAACGACGGCCGTGGACCCCGAAGGACGCCAGATCATCCGCGACCTCATCACTTCCGAGCGAGACCGCGGGTGCGCGATCTTTCTCACCACGCACGAACTCAACGAAGCAGAACGTCTGGCCACCCGACTCGTCATCATGCACCAGGGTCGTGTGCTCATTCAAGGCACGCTCGAAGAGCTCGCCGGAACGCCCGAGATGATCGTCCAGTCGTCGGGTTCGCTCGATCCCGCGCCCCTCGCGGCGCTGTTGCGATGCGACGTGACACTCGACAATCCTCTGCAACTTCGTTGCGCGGTTCCGTCCACCCCCGAGCGCATCGCACTGATCTCGAACTACCTCGCCAGTCTCGGTCTCTCCATGGTGTCCCTTCGAACCCGGGCGTCGCTTGAAGAGCGTTACCTCGAACTCATCAGCGAAGAGCGAAGCGACGCTCCCTCGTGAGAGCGTGGTGGGCCCAGACGCGCGCAGAGGTGTCGATGACGATTCGTCGTGGCGAGACGCTTTTGTTGACGATCGGTATCCCCGTACTGCTACTCCTCTTCTTCTCGCTCACCCACGTCACCGCCTCACCGGGCGCACGCCGCGTTGACTTCGTTGCTCCGGGGATCTTGGCGCTGTGCGTGCTTTCTACCTCACTCGTGGCGCTCTCGATCGCGACGGGCTTCGAGCGCTCGTCCGGCGTGCTTCGTCGACTCCACGTGACGCCCCTCGGGCAGCGGCGTCTCATCGGCGCGAAGATCTCGGGCGTTCTCGTCACGGAGGTGATCCAGGTCGTCGTACTCTCCGGCGTCGCCCTGCTTTTGAAGTGGCGCCCCGACGGCGGCTTCGTTGGGGCGCTCGAGGTCGTGCTCGCGTTGGTGCTTGGATCGGCCGGTAGCGCGGGCATCGGACTCGCGCTCGCGGGACGACTTCGCGCCGAGGTGAACCTCGCCGCGAGCAACGGTCTCTATCTCGTGCTTCTCTTGCTCTCAGGAATCGTGGTGCCGCTTTCGTCGATGCCGTTGTTCGTTCGACGAGTCGTGATCGGCTTGCCGTCGGGCGCGATGGCCGAGGCGCTGCACCGGGTGCTCGGACACGGCGTGGCGCCCACCGTGGCGGACTGGTTGTCGCTGAGTCTGTGGGCCGTCGCCGCGCCGCTACTGGCGGCGCGCACGTTTCGCTTCGATTAAGTCGACTTCAAGAGTTTGATGCCACTGGCCAGTTTCTTCTTCGGAATTGCGCCAAAGTAGACGTCGGTGACGATGCCCTTCGCGTTCAAAAAGACGCTTTCGGGCACCGCCTGGAAGCCGAAAATCCCCGTTGCGACCGTGGCGTTGGGATCGGAAGCGACCGGGAAGGTGACGCCGTCCTCCTTCACCATGGACTGAGCAGCGGAACGTACGTCGGTGACGTCAACCCCCACGACGTCGACGGGCGTTGGGCTATTGGTGTGGATGTACTTTGCGATCTTGGGCATCTCACTCTTACAGGGACCGCAGTAACTCGCGAAGAAGATCAAGACACTGGGATGGCCCGAGACCCACGGCGCCTTGATTTTTCCTCCGTTGAGGCCGGCCAGCGTGAAACTCTTAATCTGCTTACCATCCAGCAGATTCGTCGACGAGTTCGTTTGCTTCCCGCCGGTGAGGACTGAGACGACGGTGATGAGGGCGATCGCCACGACGACGCCAACGATGATGATCAGCTTTCGGGACCGACGTCCCTTGGGGGCCTCAGTGGTTCCGGACAAGAACGTCAACCGCCATCAAGATAAAGAGGGCCGAGAGATACGTGATGGAGAAGTGGAAGAGCCGCATCGCCTCAGCGACGTTGGCTTTGCCCACGAGAGCGTGACGGTAGAGACGAAGCGCGTAAAACGTGAACATCGCTCCGAGCACCGTGGCCGACACCGCGTAGACCCACCCGAGGTGCGCGCTCGGCCCGATGAACAGCGTCAGCGCCCACATCAAGACCGTGTACACGAGGATCTCGAGCGTCGTGCGCCGAAGTGACGCCACGACCGGCATCATGGGCACGTGCGCGGCCTCGTAGTCATCGCGGTAGCGAACGGCGAGCGCCCAGAAGTGCGGCGGCGTCCAGATGAAGATGACGAGGAACAACAACACTGGCGTCCAGCCCAGGGAGTTGGTCACGGCCGACCAACCGATCAACACGGGCACCGCGCCGGCTGCGCCACCGATGACGATGTTCTGCTTCGATCGGCGCTTCAGGATCATGGTGTAGACGATCACGTAGAACGCCGTTGCCGACATCGCGAGCCACGCCGAGAGCTCGTTGACCCAGATCGCGAGGATCGCGAAAGCTACGACTTCGAGGGCACCGGCGAAGAGGGCCGCAGAACGCGCCGACATGACGCCCGTCACGAGAGGACGCCTCTTCGTGCGCTCCATGATCGCGTCGATGTCGCGGTCGATCACCATGTTGAATGCGTTCGCGCCACCGGCGGCGAGCGTCCCGCCGACGAGGGTCACCACGATCAGCCAAAGTCTCGGGAACCCATTCGCCGCCACGATCATCGTTGGCACCGTCGTGACCAGTAGCAACTCGATGATGCGTGGCTTCGTTAGAGCGATGTATCCCTTAAGGACGTCGCTCGTCGAAAAAGACGAGGTAGCGGAAACGGTCACGGGGGATATTCTACGAGGCGCGCAATTCCCTAGGCTGTAGCGGTGTCCGCCTCGCTTCCTCGCCGTGTGACGGGTCCAGTATTTCGCTGGTTCGCCCTCGCGTCGTTCCTCTCGATGATCGTCATTATTCTCACCGGCGCGGCCGTTCGTCTCACCGGCTCGGGACTCGGATGTCCGGACTGGCCCACCTGCTTTAAACATAAAATCGTAAGTTCCTCGAGTATTCACTCCAAGATTGAGTTCGGCAACCGATTGGTGACGATTTCGCTGGTCGTGATCATCGGCCTAACGTTCCTCGCCGCGTTGTGGAGGGAAAAACGCCGACGCGACCTCGTCATCCTGTCCGCGGTCCTGGTCCTGGGCGTCGTCGCCGACGCGGTTCTGGGTGCCCTCGTCGTCTACTCCAAGCTCAATCCGTACCTGGTCTCCCTGCACCTTCTACTCAGTCTCGCCATGGTGGTCGTGGGGGCGATGCTGTATCACCATTCGAAGTATCTCTACGGCGAGGGCGCCAGAAGTGATCTGCGCGATCCCTACTTTCGCGCTCTTGCGCGTGCGCTGTGGATCCCCTTCATCGTCCTCGTCGTGACGGGAACGGCGACGAGCGGCTCGGGACCCCACGCGGGAAACTCTCAGGGCCAACTCGTCGCGCGACGACTACCCTTCGCGCTGTCGTCGGCCGCGTGGGTTCACTCGCTCGCCGCGGTGCTCTTCATTGGCTTGGTCGTTGGACTCTTACTGGCCATCTGGAAGAGTGACGCGCCGACGCCTCTCAAACTCGGCGTGCGACGTCTTGTCCTTATCTCGCTGGTTCAAGCAGCCATCGGCGCGACGCAGTATCTCACGCACTTGCCCGCGTGGCTCGTGGAACTCCACGTCGCCGGCGCCGTCTCACTCGCCATTGGTCTCACACAGTTCAACGTTCGCCAGGTCGCTCGCGATCGTGAGCCCGGAACCAAGAGGACCCCGGTCGCCGTCGTGTCGTCGGCACCGTAGTTCCTTCGACGCAGCGCCGTCCCCGGGGTCCTACGCGTCGCGGCTGTTCGCAAGCATCGTGCGACAATGAAGCAATGAGACATCACCTGTCGCGGCGAAGGAACGGCGCCACCCGTGAGTGAAGGGAAGTCCCACACCCACGCGCTGGCCCCTTACGGTGACGTCCGCTACGTGCTGGGCGCGTTAGTACTCATCTCTCTCTTCCTCGTGGTCGAAGTGGTGACGGCGATTCTTGGCACGTCCCTCGCGCTCTTCGCCGACGCTGGGCACATGTTGAGTGACGTGTCAGCCCTCGCCATGAGTGCGTGGGCGCTTCGTCTCGCGAAGCGCCCGGCCGAGGGACGTTGGAGTTTCGGTCTCAAACGAGCGGAAATCCTCAGCGCCGCGGCCAACGGCGTGACACTCGTCGCCGTGGCGCTCCTTATCGCGGTGGAAGCCATCCAACGTCTCATCACTCCCCATCACGTCGCCGGAGGACTGGTGCTGGTCGTGGCGCTCGTGGGCGCCCTCGTCAACGTGGTTGCGGCCTACGTCCTCGCAAAAGCCGATCGCAGGAATCTCAACATTCGTGGCGCCTACCTGCACGTGTTAACCGACCTCTACGCCTTTATCGGAACGGCTGTCGCTGGCGTCGTCATCATTCTCTCGAGTTGGGAGCGGGCTGACGCCATTGCTTCACTCTTCGTGGTCGCGCTCATGGTGCGTTCGGCGTGGGGACTCTTACGTGATGCAGGGAAGATCCTCCTTCAAGGGACGCCGGACAACTTGAGTCTCAGCGACGTGCGCGCGCACCTGGCCAACGTCGAACACGTCCTTGACGTTCACGACCTTCACGTCTGGACGGTGGCGTCTGATCTCCTCACGCTCAGCGCCCACGTGGTCGTCGAAGACGGTTGCTTCGATAGCGGACACGCGCCGCGCATCCTCGACGCACTACAAAAATGTCTCACCGAACACTTCGCTATCGAGCACGCGACCTTTCAACTCGAGCCAGCCACGCACGTTTCCCACGAGGAGGGACTCCACCCCTAAAGGTGCAAAAGCATGCACCGTTCCCGGGGTACGTTGCCGTAATAGGTGTAAAGTCAACTATTCAGATTCCCTTCCCAATGATTTGACGATACTGGATGTAATATCAATTGTTATACTCTCTATAGGGGTATAAACAATGCAAAATGAGCCATTAAGTACCACTGCTGACTGGGAGCAGCGATTTGGGGACGACGTGCGAGGTCTCCGATTGCGACATCGCTTCACCCAGGCCGAACTGGCGCAGCGCGCGAACATCTCGCTGTCGGCGGTGAAGTACTTAGAAAAGGGACGCGGGTCCTCCCTCGCCACCTTGATTCGAATCGCCCGCGTGTTCGGGCGAACTGACTGGCTCGCGTCGTTCGCTCCCCCCGAGCCCGCGGTCAGCCCCATAGCAATGTTGCGCGAGCACCAACGACTAGCCAAGGTTGGCACGAAGCGCGTCCGTCACTCGGCGTCGAGTACGCGCTCGCCGTGAGTTACACCCCCGCTGAGGTGATTGAAGTCTCGGCGTGGAATCGATTCGTCGGCGCGGTCGTGCTCGATCCGACGACGAGCTTCTACGCCTTTGAATACGACGACGCGTGGATCGCGAGCGGCGCCGACCTAGCGCCTCTGCACCTACCTCGTCGAGCCGGCGTGTTCGAATTCCCGGAACTCTCCCGTTCGACCTTCTACGGACTACCCGCCCTCTTGGCCGACGCGCTGCCCGACCGTTTCGGTAGTGCGCTCGTCAACGCGTGGATGGCCGAACAGGGCATCGAACCGGGACGCATCACCCCACTCGATCGCCTCGCCTACGCGAGTAATCGGGCAATGGGGGCACTCTCCTTCGCGCCACCGACCGGTCCCTCGACATCGGAAGTGAGCGTGGTGCAGCTGGCCGACCTGGTCACGGCCGCTCGAGCGCAGATCACCGGCACGCTCGACGAGTACGACGTCCACGAGTCACTCACGTCACTTATCTCGGTGGGTACTTCCGCCGGCGGCGCCCGGGCGAAGGCGGTGCTCGCGTACAACCCCGTGACCGGTCAGATGCGCGCAGGACAGCTCCACGCACCCGACGGCTACGAGCAGTGGCTGCTCAAGCTCGACGGCGTAGGCGACCCCGTGAACCACCCCTCGAAACCCTTCGTGACCAGCGAAGAGTACTGCCGAGTGGAGTACGCCTACTACCTGATGGCGACGCACGCCGGCGTCGAGATGAGTGAGTCGCGACTACTGCTCGAAGGACCACGGGCCCACTTCATGACCCGCCGATTCGACCGCGGACCGGGCGACGAACGACGTCACGTCCAGACGCTGTGCGCCCTCGCGCACCTGGACTACAACATGGCGCGCACGCACTCGTATTCGAGCTACTTCCTCACCGCACGGGCGCTCGGGCTTGGACCCGACGCGATGCAACAGGTCTTTCGACGGGTCGTCTTCAACGTGATGGGGGTGAATCGCGACGACCACGCGAAGAACTTCTCCTTCGTCTTGCCCGAGCATGGATCGTGGCAACTCGCCCCGGCCTACGACGTGACGCACTCCAACTGGGGTGGTGAATGGACCCAGACACATCAGATGAGCGTCAACGGCCGCTTCGAAGGAATCTCACTCGACGACTTACGAACACTGGGCGACCTCCACGAAGTTCCCGGCATCGAGAGCGTCCTTCAAGAGGTGACTTTGGCCACGAGCAACTGGCGCGACTTCGCCGCGGCCGCCCGTGTCAACGTCGCAACCACCGAGAAGATCGGCCACGACATCGACGAGTTTCGACCGCGCTAGGAGCAGTGAATGCCGTTGACCTTGAAGTAGGGATCAGGCGGCAACGAACACGCGATCTCTCCGGTTGCCGTTTCCGCGCGACCGCGTCCACAACTCGTTCTCGGCAAGGCAACGCCACCTCGAAGTGATTATGGGACCTTTGGCCCTAGCCGTCGCCTCCTCGAACGTGTGATGCTCTCTTGAAGACCACGAGGGAGCAACAATGCCGTTCACACATATCGCAGCGCTCCTGCCCCTCGACACGCTCGGGCACTACCTGCACTGGCACTTCATTCAAATCAGCGTCGCCAACTTCATCGTCATCGTGTTGATGGTGGTCACCTTTGTCGTCGCTCTCGTCGCACCATTCCCCGGTCGACGCCGGCGTAAGGAGAACCAGTGAGTTACACCGAGATTGAACGCCAGTGGACGACCCGTCTTCGCCGGCGGTTCGTTCACCTTCTCCCTCCCGAGAAACTCCTACCTGACACCCAGCCGACCTACGTCTCATCGTGGATCTACGTCTTTGGCGTGACGACGTTGTCGGCACTCGTCGTCGTCATCGCGTCGGGATCCCTGCTCGCGATACGCGGTCCTCAGTGGTGGCACACCTCGTCGGTCGGCCACTTCGTGAACTCCCTGCACCTGTGGAGCGTGGAGATCTTCTTCTTCGCCATGGTCGTGCACCTTTGGGGCAAGTACTTCATGGCGGCCTGGCGCGGAGGACGCGCCTTGACGTGGATGACGGGCGTCGTCACCTTCCTCACGTCGATCGCGGCGGCCTTCACCGGGTACGTCAGTCAGACCAATTTCGACTCGCAGTGGATCTCCACGCAAGCCAAGGACGGCATCAACGCCACCGGGGCGGGTGCGTACTTCAACGTCCTCAACATGGGCCAGATGCTGATGTGGCACATCGTGCTCTTGCCTCTGGCGGCCATTGTCCTAACCGGTTTGCACGTACTCCTCGTTCGCGTTAAGGGCGTGGTACCTCCATTTGAGGAGAACGCCAAGGTGAACGCATGAAGTCGAAGCACTTTCGCCCGGACGTTGACGTGGCCCCGTGGAAGGGTGGCCACAGTCCCTACGACATCATCAAGGAGGGCACGATCGCCCTCATCGTGGTGGGCCTACTCACGTTGATCCTTGCCGTCGTCTTCGGCTCGCCGGACGAACCTGCCGTCACGATCAAGACCTGGTCGAACGCCACACCGGTGGACTTCGCGATGACGGCGCTCAGTGAACTGAATCAGACGTCGACGTCAGCGCAGTACGGCGCGCCGTACAACAACGCAGCCGTGGGCCAGAAGTTAGGTCCCCTCGAACTCGCCAAGTGGGTCGGTGATCGCATCCCGGTCAACACGGTCCGCGATTTCGTGATCAACCCCTTGAAGTCACTGCCCGACCAGCCCATCTTGACGACGGACCTCCAGCAGTGGTCTAAAGCTTCCTCCAGCACTCGGAACTCGTGGCTTACGGACTATACGAAGGCATCCGCCCACATGACGTACGTGAACGGCCAGGTCACCGTCACCGCTAACAACGTCGGCCCCGTGCCGGTCTTCATCAACGATCTCACCCAGATGGCCCGAACCGGCGCGTTGGACCAAGCGCTCGTCACGCAGTCCGGGTTTTACACGACCGACTTCACGTTGCCCCTCTTGTTCTTGGCCGACGGTAGTTACCTGGCGAACCTGGCTGATCACCAACACCTTTCGGGTGACCAGTGGGGCATGATGAACGAGACGGGCAACTACCCCGGTCAAGCGTGGCTGTGGCTGTACACCTTCTGGTACCAGGTTGCTCCCTTTAGCACCAGCGCCAACGCGGACGTACTGGTGTGGGGTGTCATGATGGCGCTGTCGGTCGTGTTGCTGTTCGTCCCCTTCATCCCGGGACTGCGAACGATACCGCGCAAGACCCGAATCTATCGAGTGATCTGGAGAGAGCACTACCAGGGGACCACCACGGAGTAGTCACGGCTCACCGTGACGTCGTGACGTCGTCAAAGAGTGGAGACGATGGGGATCGAACCCACGACCTCAGGCTTGCAAAGCCCGCGCTCTACCAACTGAGCTACATCCCCGCGGAGAGTTCATTCTACCAAAGAGATCACGCTCTAGGTCGTTGGCGGGCCAACGCGCGAGCGCGCTGGCGATCTAAGCGAAGTAGTTCACGTTCGACGTCGGCCCAGTACAGGGGCGTCTCTTCCACCGCGACGCCCTGGTCTTCGGCGTGGGCGAAGATCACGAAAGCCACCCACCCCATCGGCAGGTAGCTCCCGAATTTGGCGACGAAACCCGCGAGCTGTTGGTCGAAAAGCGGAGTCATGCGCAGCAACGCGTACTGACCATGAAGGTCCGGGTACAACGGGTGGCGCGCGAAGATCCACACGAACGACAGACTCGTCACCACGAGCGCCGAGCCAAAGACGTAGCCCGCTCGCGCCATTGGTGAGAGTCGACGAGTCCCGGGCATCACCGCGAGCGCTGGTATCCACAGCAACACCCCGAGGGCGAGCACCACCGCGAGAGTCAGATCCCTTGCGCCTTCGTTTCGCGCACCCCAGTCGACGACGGGTGCGATCAACGTCGCGGTGCCGACCAGCGTGACGATGACGAGCGCGAGTCCCGGGTGCGCGAGTTTTCGAATCACGAAGTCCACGGGTGCGGGCCGAGTGAGACGCGCCAACGCCGTCGTGGGCAGACTCAGTAACAACAACGGCGCCACCAGCAACATGATCACCAGGCGCTGCGCGGTGGCAACACTCAGCGACACCTTCGCGGCGACGTCGCCGACGGGCCAGATCGTCACGAGCAACAAGGCGACCAGGGCGTAAAGAGCCAGTGCGCGTTGGCGTGACGAAGAGACGAGCATGTGGTGAGCCGCACCGGCCGCCACGATGACGATGACCACGTAGGGATGCAGGTGGAAGGGCAACAGCGCGGCCACGTCGCCACGGTAACGCTCTGGGGGGCCCGAGTCCAGCCCTGTTCGCGTCGGCCCAAAGTTTTTAGGAAGTGGCTGTCGACGCTACGGCCGACTCGCCGCGAAAACGCGGCCCCATTCGAGTCATGATCATGACGGAGAGCACGAAGTCGGTCACCACTATGCACCCGGGAAAGAGAGCACCATCGGTAGTGAAGACCTTGAGCGTCAAGATGGTGATGCCGCAGTTCAGACTTCCCATCACGAAGGCCCACGGCGACTCGGTGTTCGGCGCGAGCCAGGACTTTCGAAGTGTTGGGAGCGCCGCGACCTGATCGGCGCAGACGAAGGAAACCAGCGCGATCGTCGGTTCGTTGACGAAGGCCCAAAAGGCCAGACCCGCGAGTGAGATCGACCCGCAGAAGATATCGAAGGCACCGATCTTCCACACGCTGTGGGGATTCTTGAATGACGCGAACACCACCACGCACGGCACGAGTCCCAGCATCAAGGTCATCCACGACGCCAGACCCACGTGCTGTTGGAGTTCGACGCCGAAAGCGAGAATGCCCTCGAGGGCCCAGAGCGACCACGTGACGCGATTCGGCGACGTCTCGCCTCGGAGCGTGTCGCGAACGTAGCCGTAGCCACCGACCGCGGCGAGCACCATCGCGAGGTAGACGAACCGGGGATCAATCACCTCTCAAGTCTGCCTGACCACGTACGCATCGCCGAGACGAGCACAGTGACCGATCATGTACGTCCAGTAACCTCAGCCCTCGTGGACGTCAAAGAGTTCTTAGGCATCGAACGGATAAGTGACCACACGTGGCACTTTCACGTCACCGAACGTCTCATCACGCCGGGCAAGTTTCTCTTCGGCGGTTGCGGCCTCGCCTCGGGCATCGTGGCGCTCGAAGAAGCCGGCGCGCGACCAACGATCTACGCCGCAGCGCACTACCTCTCCTTCGCGAAACTGGGCGCCGAGGTCCTCGTCAAAGTCGATCTCGCGGTCGTTGGCAACCGCGTCACGCAAGGACGGGCCACGACGTACGTGAACGACCGCGAGATTCTGACCGTGAACGCCGCGCTCGGCACCGGGGAACTCACGTCACCCACGCCCTGGTTGACGATGCCCGACGTGGCCGCGCCCGAGAACTGTCCGGCGCGCGTGATGCCTCGCCGATTCGACAACTCAATCTTCAATCACTTAGAGACCCGCGTGGCCATTGGTCGACCCTTCGACGAACTCGACGCCACGCCGGGCTCGCCAGTGTCGGCCCTGTGGGCGCGCGTGCCCAGCCACTTGGAGCCGTCAGCGGCGACGCTCGCCATCTTCGGTGACCTCGTCTCGGGCGGGGCCACCCAACCACTTGGACGCAGCACCATGGGGCGAAGTCTCGACAACACGATTCGCGTCGCGACGCTCGTACCAACGGAGTGGGTCCTCATCGAGATACATATGCACGCCCTTGCCGGCGGCTTCGCGCAGGGAACGGGCTATCTCTGGAGCCGAGACGGCACGCTCCTCGGTACCGCTAGTCAGTCAATGTCTTCGAAGTTTTGGGACCCGCCGAGCTCGTAGAGCGCTCGTGACGCTGGTGTAGATTGGTATCCCTGCGGGGCTATAGCTCAGTCGGTTAGAGCGCGTCACTGATAATGACGAGGTCGTAAGTTCGATTCTTACTAGCCCCACCACGAGGGATTTAGACAAATTCCCGCTAGCCGTTCGGATAAACGGTCGCACGAATGGCTGACGCCCCGTGACCGTTCGTCCTCGTCGTTTTTCCTCTTGTAGCGATGAGTATCTCCGCCGCACCCAAGTTCGTCAGTTTCGCGGCCCCGATCCTCATCCACGTGGTCCACCTCTTCAGCATGACGGAGATGGCGTTCATCTTCATGAACATCGTCGTGAACTCGCGAAGGCTTGGTCGTGTCGTCGCCCCCGGGCCTAGGGCTCAGTCAGTCAGTCAGGGGACAGGCTGGTGACGTGCGCTGGCGACAGCATCTGGCCAGAACCTTCATCGTCCCCACTTGAGAATGAAGAAAGACAAACTCAATCTTCCACCACGGTTGTTTGCGCTCATACTTGGTGAATGGGGCGCCAGCGGGCGGCTAGGTGCCAGTGCGCTCGCGGTGATTGCACCCTGGCCAACAGCAGGGCCGACGCTGGCCATCTTCCAGTTCCTCCTGGGTTCGGCGAATACGGCGCTCTCGGGTCATCTCTTGCTTCGCGTCCTCTACCCAACAGATGAACTCGTTACGGGCCAGTGGCGTGATGTCCTTCCAAGCATCGAGTGCCGTGGGGTTGGCGATCAACGCCTTGCGCAGGTCTCCGGGAAGCTTGTGCACTACCCCGGCGGGCACGGGCGGGTTGCTCATGAGCCGACAGTACCGGTTTCAGGGCGAGCCCCGTCACCATCCGAGCGGACCCAATCGCGAGATCAGAAATATGACATCGCGCCATGAGGTCCTGGCGAGACGGTGTGCACGCGAACGATTTCACTCGACACCGGCGCGAGAACTGCGCTACCTTTCGAACCGTGGGACTTTTCAGTCGCTTCAAGAGAACGAAGGACACGTCGACGGATGCTGACTCACCGCGTCGCCGCGCAGCCGCCAATCCCCTCGAAGAGATCGCGGTGGCTGACGAGACAAGTCAACCGCACGGTTCCCTGTCGCCCCGGAATGCGGGAGTAATACCCTTCGTCGCGAGTAACGATCCCGAGCCCCTCGCCGCCGAGGAAATTCGAGCCGCCGCCGATCCCGAGGACGACAACGCCCGGGACCAACTCATCCAACACGAGCGCGAGACCGAAGAGCGCAATCGCTGAAGTGCGAGCGCGCCGTGTGGCCGCTGACGTTCACGAACGTTCCCACGCGATGGCCGTTCACTTGACGTCCGTTGAAAGGAGTTGACCGAACTCGTGGGGGCCAAGTTCTAGAATTGACCGTCACATGCCCCTCAACCTTCATCGAACGTTTCGATCGAGCAAAGTGCCGAAAATCAACGGCGTCTTTTGGTTCTTGAAACTCCTCACGACCGCCATGGGTGAAACGACATCCGACTTCTTCGTGCATCGCTTCAACCCCGAACTGGCCGTTCTCGGGGGTGGCGTCGTGTTCGCCGTGGTCCTGTGGAATCAACTTCGAGCGCCGCGTTTTTCCACTACGACCTACTGGGCGGCGGTCGTGATGGTGAGCGTCTTTGGCACGATGTGCGCCGACGTCTTGCACGTTGGCTTCCACGTGCCCTACCAAGCCTCGGTAACCCTGTTCGCGATCCTGCTCCTCGCCACCTTCGTGACGTGGTCGCGGGTGGAGCACACGCTCTCCATCCACAGCATCTACACCTCCCGGCGAGAACTCTTCTACTGGACCGCCATCACGATCACGTTCGCGCTGGGGACTGCCGTGGGAGACATGACGGCCTACACCCTTAACTTCGGCTACTTGAAGTCGGGGATCCTCTTCGCCGTCATCTTCTGTCTACCGGCCATTGGCTACCGGGTCTTTCGCCTGAACGCCATCGCGATGTTCTGGGCGGCGTACATCTTGACGCGCCCGCTGGGGGCTTCGTTCTCGGACTACTTAGGTGTCTCGCAACTGCGCGGGGGTTTGAATCTGGGACCCGGCAACGTGTCGCTGATGTTCACCTCGATCATCGCGATCGTGGTGGGGATTGTCGTGTTTCGCGAACGCAACGACCCACCGGTGCTACGCCACTAGTCTCCGCGTTGCAAAAGAAACGTCCCCGACGAGCGGCTCACCAACTTGCCCTCGTCGTTGGTCACACTTGCTTCCGCGAAGCCAACGTGTCGCGTCAGGCGAACGACGTTGCCACGTAAAACGTAACGCTCGCCGAGCAGTGCCGGACGAAGGAGCTCGGTCGACATCTCGATCGTCGCCTTCGTACGATCGCGGCCTCGAAGCGCGGCGTTGATTGCGAAGTTCATCGCCGCGTCCAACAAGAGTGCGTGCACACCGGCTTGAACGCTGCCGTGCGGATTGCAAGCCAGTTCGCTCGGGAGGAAACTGCCGCTCACCCATCCGAGGTCATCGCCGTCGACGCCGTAGCGCTCGAAGGCGCCGCCGACGGCACCGATGAGGGCCATACCCCCGTCGCCCAACCATCGATCCATGTCCTTTTGTGCGTCGCTCACGTCCGCGACGATAGTTCCAACCCACGTCTAGGCTTCGCGCGGAAGGATGTACCGACCCAATAAAAGGAGAACAATGCCAATCGCGGTCATTGTGGACGCCGTGCGCACCCCTGGAGGAAAGCGCAACGGCAAGCTGAAGAATTGGCACGCCGTCGACCTCGCGTCCGAGACGCTGAAGGCGCTGGTCACCCGTAACAACCTCGACCCGAGCCTCGTCGACGACGTCATCATGGGGTGCGTTTCCCAGGTCGGCGAACAGGCCTTCAACGTGGGTCGAAGCGTCGTGCTCGCGGCCGGTTGGCCCGAATCGGTGCCGGCCACCACGATCGATCGCCAGTGTGGTTCGTCACAACAGGCGCTGCACTTCGCGGCTCAAGGCGTCATGTCCGGTGCCTACGACGTCGTGGTGGCGGCGGGCGTCGAAGCGATGACGCGCGTCGCCATGGGTTCGTCCATTGGCAAGGACGCGGGCTGGCCCTTCGGACCGCGCGTCGCCGAACGCTACGAGCCCGTGGGAGGCCTGAAGAATCAAGGCATTGGCGCCGAAATGATCGCCGACCAGTGGGGCATCTCGCGCGAAGAGCTCGACGAGTTCTCCGTGGAGAGTCACCAACGAGCGGCGAGAGCCACGGCCGAAGGTCGTTTCGAGCACGAGATCGTTCCGGTCTACGTCCGTGACGACGAGGGTTTGTTAACCGACGAACTGATGACAAGCGACGAAGGCATACGCCCCAATTCGAGCGTGGAGGCGCTGGCGAACTTGAAGCCCGCCTTCAAAGAGGACGGAAAGGTCACGGCCGGAAACTCCTCACAGATCACTGACGGCGCGTCGGCCGTGCTGATCATGAGCGAAGAGAAGGCTCGCGAACTCGGCTACACGCCGCGCGCCAAGTTCCACTCCTTCGCCCTGGCCGGGGTCGACCCCGTGACAATGCTGACCGGTCCCATCCCGGCGACGACGAAAGTGCTCGAGCGCGCCGGACTGACCCTCGACGACATTGATCTGATCGAGATCAACGAGGCGTTCGCGTCGGTCGTGCTGGCCTGGCAGAAGGAGCACAAGGTGGACCTCGCCAAAGTGAACGTGAACGGTGGCGCGATCGCGCTCGGTCACCCGCTCGGCGCGTCGGGAGCAAAACTGTGCGCCACGCTGCTGAACGAACTCGAGCGCACGGGTGGACGTTACGGACTCCTCACGATGTGCGAAGGCGGCGGCCTCGCGAACGCGATGATTATCGAGCGACTCGGCTAGATCTCACCCCTCGCCTCGGCGAGGGCTACTTGTAACGAGTAGCGAGGTAGAAGCCCGCGAACATCGACACGAGGCCGAGGGCCAGGTACCACGACGACGTCGATCCAGGCAGCACCTGAAGGTAGTTCAGCGCGATCGCGAGCATGCCAAAGATCATGAGATCGATGACGAGCCATCCGTACCAGCGGGGACTGTGATCGGCCCCGGCCGGGCGGCGCCGGGTGACGCGCCCGCGCGCCTCGGCGTCGACGTAGCGTCCTACCGACTTCTTAGGGTTCTGCTTCGACGGAGGTTTCGCCATAGTTCTCTATCCTTGCGGTGTCGTGATCTGACACAGCGTCAGATTTACAGTCGAGCCGTAGGGCGTCGGTGAGCCTCCCTGCGGGCTCTGCGTCGCGACCGTTTGTGGTGAGCCAGGCGTGCACACCGCGGTCGGATCAGTCGTGTAGTTCGGCTGGAGTCCTTGACCCACAAGGGCCGACGTCGCCGCGCTCTCGGTGTCGCCAACAACACTGGCCACGTACACATTGCAAGGTCCCGACGAAACGATGAGTCGCACTACTGAATTCGCCGACACCAAGGCACCCGCGACCGGCACCGTGGAGACCACGAGACCCGGTGCGATGGTGTTCGAACAGGTGTGGCCGAGGTTGGGGCTCGGCGAGAGGCTCTGCTTGTTCAAGCTCGACCCAGCGGCCACTTGGGTAAATCCGTTCACGGACGTGAGGGGATACGTCGCGTTCGACGCCAGGACGTAGAGCAGTACCTCGACGCCGGTGTGCGTCTTGGTTCCTACCACGGGCGTCTGGTTGAGGACGACGCCGGGAATCTGCCCGCTTGAAGCGGTCGGAATATACGACAGGTGGTATAGGAGTTTCTGGCTGAGGAGTTCACCCTCCGCGTTGGCGAGCGACATGCCTATGTAGTCCCTGATCGTCACCGGGATCAGCGTCACACCGGTGCTCACCGTCAACGTCACGAGGCCACCTTTGGCGATACTCTTTCCCGCCTTGGGACTACTTGAGATCACGGTGTTTATCGCTAACTTCGAATGCTTCGGAGCCGTGTTGACGGTGAGGTCATCGGCCTTTAGGTGTTGTGTTGCGGCGGCAAGAGTCTGGCCCACGACGTCGGGCACGCTCGTCGTCGTGGACTTGTTGTTCTGAACGAGCGCGTACACACCGCCCCCGATAAGCGCGAGGACGAGCACGACGATGGCGATCGGTCCGGCGTAGTTGCGACGACGTCGACGAAAGTCGGTGCGCGGACCCGACATGATCGGTACGGCCATCGTTCGTTCACCGGGAGAGACCGTGGCAACGGCGCGCGTGGCGTCGGCGCCGAAGAACGCCACGTCACGTTGGGCGGCCTGTACCGGTTGCCCTTCGGAGAAGCGAATGAGGTCGGCGCGCAACTCATCGGCCGACTGGTAGCGCTGACCGGGCGACTTCGCCAACGCCTCCATGACAATGGCTTCGAGGTCGTGGGGCACCGAGTCGGAGAACTCCCCCAACGGCGGAACCGTGCCGTGGACGTGCTGACTGGACACTGCGACGGGCGAGTCACCTATAAACGGTGGTCGCCCGACGAGCATCTCGTAGAGCACCACGCCGAGTGAGTAGACGTCGCTTCGGCCGTCGACCGGAGCGCCTTCAGCCTGTTCCGGAGAGAAGTAGGTGGCGGTACCCATGACCGAGCCTTCTTCGGCGAGATGATCCTCGCTCGACACCGCTTGAGCGATGCCGAAGTCCGTGACCTTGACCTGACCTTCTTTCGTCATCAAGATGTTGCCCGGCTTGATATCACGGTGCACCACGCCGTTGCGATGGGCGTAACCGAGAGCTGCCGCGACCTGGGCCGCGATCTGCGCGGAGCGAGCACCCGAGAGCGTCTTCGATTCGCGAAGCATTTCGGCGAGGGAGGTTCCGTCGACGAGTTCCATCACGATGAAGTAGGTGCCACTGTCTTCACCCCAGTCAAAGACCGGCACGATATTGGGGTGTGAGAGGTTCGCGGCGGCCTGGGCCTCACGGCGGAATCGCTCAACGAACAAGGGGTCGGCGCTCAGCTCGGGGTAGAGGATCTTGAGCGCCACGGCGCGATTGAGAAGTGTGTCCTCCGCCCGATACACCATCGCCATGCCCCCACGGGCAATCAAGTGAGTGACTTGGTAACGATTCGTGTACAGACGTGGGTCGTTGACGGGCTCCATACCTGGATAAGCCTACGCTCTGGACCTCAAGGTTCAGGCCTCGTCACTTCGCACAGGTCGTCGCCGTACCCGACGCCGGTTGGCCGGCCTGTATCGCGGCCGCGGCTTCGGCGATGCATCGAATGACGGGGCCAACAACCGTCGCGCCGGTCGCTGATGTGACCTGGAAAGGTAACACAACTGCAACAGCAATCGTCGGGTCGTTCGCGGGCATGAAGGCGATCATCCAGTCATCGGTGTTCTTCGCACCGTTGCCGGTCTGAGCAGTGCCGGTCTTGGCGCCCGCATCGAGCGCGGCGGGAAAGACGCCGTAGGCCGTCCCGTACTTCGCGACGTCAACCATGAGGGGATTGACCTGCCCCGCCTGAGCGACGGTCAACGGGGTCTTCCACACCGTGGGCTTGTAGCGCTTGACGATGACGCCGTTGGGTCCCGTGATGTAGTCCATGAGGTGCGGCGTCATCATGACCCCACCGTTGCCGATGGCCCCCGCCACGAGGGCGTTCATCAACGCCGACGTCTGCACATTCTCCTGGCCAATGGCTGAGTACGCCAGTTGGGGTAGGTGGTTCGTGAAGTATGACGCCGGTGGGAAGTAGCTCGCCACCGCTCCGGGCAGGTCGATGGGCGGCACTTGGTTGTAACCGAAACTGTTCGCCGTCTGCGACATGTCGACACCACCGACGTCAAGTCCAACCAACGCAAAGCCCGTGTCGCACGAAGGTGGCAGCATGAAGGCAATGGTTCCGCCGCACGAACCAAAGCCGAAGTTCGACAGCGTCTTCGTGGTGTCGGGCAACGGAGTCGTCACGAGTTTTGGGTACGTCTTCGTAAGCAATTGGGGCTTAAGCGCCACCACGGCGGAGGTCGTAATGATCTTGAAGGTCGATCCGGGAAAGAAGATCTGTTGGGTCGCCACGTTCCCGAGTGGCTCGAACCCTTCCGCGTTCCTCGTCGTGTCCTTCGTCCACGCCACCTTCTGCGCGGCGAGACTTCCCGTCGCCAGCAGTGCAGGGTTGTACGTCGGATTCGAGTACATGCCCAGGATGTCCCCGTTCTTAGGATTGAGCACGACTGCGGCCCCATCACGCCCAAGGAGCGCGTTCGCGATCACGCGTTGCAGCGCGGGCTGCAACGTCAACGTGACACTGTCCGAGGCACTCGTGGGCGCCAAAAGCTGCTCAAAACTCTGGGGGGGCTGAGTGTGCGACGAAAGGTAACTGTTGTACTCCGCTTCGAGTGCCCACGTGCCCTGCGCCGGGGAGACGAATCCGACGACGCCGGCCGTCAGCGCCCCCATGGGATAGATCCGCTTGTAGACCGTCTGCCCGCTGCCGGTGGCCACGGACTGCGCCAGCACTGATCCGTCCGCCGCGAAGATCGTTCCCCGTTGTGCGTTCGCCGTCGATTGATTGTTTCTCGGATTCTCTGGCGACGCAGCCAATGATTTTGACCGAAAGAACTGGAGGTTGGCGGACTGCGCCGCTACGACGACGAAGAGCAACAGAATTATCGTCGCGAGGACGCTGAGCCGCCGAGACACGTCTAACCCTTCTTCGCGGTGGTGGTCGTGGTCGGCGCGACGTGCAGCGTGGTGGTGGTCGTTGCCGAAGACGTGAGCGTGGTGGTTGTCGTCGGAGGCGTTCGGCTTAAGTGCCAGGCCTTGTTCAAGTATTTCGCGTAACTCTTTGCCGCGCTGAGCGACGGTTCCGCGATGGTGGCGGCGAGTGCTCGTTGGTCGGCCGGACGTAGTCGCGTCACCGGCAAGCCCGTGTCCGCCACCATCATTGGCCGATACCACAGCACGCCACTCGGCTGGCCCTGGTACACCACGATGGTGGTTCCGTCACTCGCCAAGTAGTAGGTCGAATAGGCGTACCAGTGAATCACTGCGACACCTCCGCCAATCACCCCCAAGAGAATAAGGGCTGACGCCAACATGCGCCACGTCAGGTGGCGGCGACGGCGTGCGACGGCCGGACGCGCGTTCGTCACCACCGGGGGCGGGGCCGTACTCATGGTTCGATGAATGGGCGCCGCGGAGACGTTCACCTCATCGAACTCGATCAGGATCACCGAGATGTTGTCGCGGCCGCCCGCGACCTTCGCCGCGCTCACCAAACTCTCGACGGCCATTTCGAGCCCGTTGGGCGCACTCGCGAGTCGCGCCAAGGTGTCGCCGTCGAGTTCGTTGGAGAGACCGTCACTGCAGAGGAGGAGTCGATCACCGGCGACGGCGTTGATCGACGTCACGTCAATGGCAATCGTGTCTTCGACACCCACGCCTCTCGTCAACTGGTGACGCCGTGGGTGCACCGCCGCCTCTTCGGGCGTAAGGCGCCCCATGCGAACCCACTCCTCGGCGACGCTGTGGTCCTCGCTCAGTTGACGCAGCGCGCCGTCTCGGAGTTGATAGGCCCGCGAGTCCCCCACGTGCACCAACGTGGGCACGACCATGTCTTCAAGGTCGTAGGTGAGCCCGATCGCGATGATCGTCGTGCCCATGCCGAAGTGCTCGGGATTATCGCGAGCGTTGTCGAGAACAGCGGCGTTGGCGCCTTGGATCGCCTCCACGAGACCCTCGACGCTTTGACTCTCGCGAAATCCCTCACGAACGAGATTGATGGACATGGCCGCCGCTACCTCGCCGGCTGCGTGTCCCCCCATGCCGTCCGCGATAATCGCGAGTCTGTCGTCAGCGAAAAGGGCGTCCTGGTTCGTCTGACGCACCAGCCCAATGTCGGTCGCCGCGGCGTAGCGCCATCGTGTCAACGAACGACCTCGAAGAGGACGCCACCAACTTGGACCACGTCACCGCGTTCTAAGTGGACGCGACCTCTCACGAGTTCTTGGTTGACGTACGTGCCGTTCGTCGACCCCAGGTCTTCGATCGAAAGGTCACCGTCGTCGTTCGCGACGCGCGCGTGACGCGACGAGAGATACGTGTCATCTAGACGCAGATCGCAGGCGTCACTTCGACCAATCGTCACCCCCACGGCGACGTCGACTCGTTCTCCCCCACGATCAAGTGGTTCGATGAACTCCAGCGCGAGTGTTCCTCGACGACGCCGACTCCTTGGCTCAAAGTCCACCGGGCGCGACCCGACCGAGGCCACGCGAAGTACGCGAGCGAAGAACAAGATAGCGATGACCATCGCCAACACCTGCAACGGGCGAACGACCGCCGCGTAATTCGTCGCGGCGATAAGACTCAAGCCAGCTCAATCCGGAAGTGGAGCGCGCCCACCGTGACGTCGTCACGCGGCGAAAGCGAAACGGCCGAAATTCGGTGTCCGTTCACGTACGTCCCGTTCGTGGACTGCAGATCGCGAACGGCGACCCCTTCGGCCGTGCGCCACACTTCGGCGTGTTGGCGCGAGACGTTGGAGTCGTTCACGACCACCGCCACGTCGGGACTCCTGCCGATGATCAACGGCACGTCGCCAACCGCAAAGGACCGGCCGTCACTGACGATGAGGCGAGGTTGACTCTCCCCACCGACGAACTCCGTCTTCACTTCAACGACCCCAGCCTTGAGGTCGTCGTCGATGAAGATCTCCACCTTTACCGGGCCGACGAAGGAGTAGCCCTCGGAGACCGCGTGTTGGCGAACGGTCTCTTCGAGTTCCGTGACGAGCGCTTTTTGAAACCCCTCGAAGCGTTGCGCGTCCGCGGGACCCAACCACACGCGTACGACGTTGGCCGAGATGGGGCCTTGGCCTGAGAGGCGGCGCGTTAGGTCCACCTCACGAACGATGCGCGTGCCGATCTCGATCGGTTGCAGCGCGTTCCTAAAGGGACGCGAGAAAGTCCGCTCGAAAAGTCGCTCTAAACCATTTTCTACATTTTTGAGAACCATGACCCTACCAACTGTACCGGTCAGTCCCCCTGGAACGAAGGTGCAGGAAGCGCCGAGAATCCAGTCGACTATTGTTGCAAGGTCTCAGGGCGAGTGGCGAAATTGGCAGACGCGCAGGCTTCAGGTGCCTGTATTCGAAAGGATGTGGGGGTTCAAGTCCCCCCTCGCCCACCACAGACCCCCTCGCCCACCACCGGCGTCCCACAGTGAGAGCACCGCACGTCAGGGTTTTGTTGAGCAACCGAGACCTGGGACTATCAAAGCAATGCGCGCTGCTTCTCGATCGCGTCGAACGTCGCGTCGACGAACTTTCGATTGCCGCCCAAAGCTTTCGCCGAATCCTCGTTCCTTAGCTTCGCGCGCGTCACGATCGCAACGTTCTTACACGGACGCCTTAAAGCCGGCACCGCCGAGACTCACGACGACGGGGCCGTCACTTCGCGAACCGTGCGAGGCACCAGCCCACGCTGTCGCCGAGGTTGGCTCAACCCATAGGCCCCCGTGGGCGAGTCGCTTCGTGGTGGCAATGATCTCGTCATTGCCCACCGTGCGCGTCTCGCCGCCCGTCACCTCGATCGCTCGCACGATCTGAGCGAGACGGCGGGGCGCGATGATCGCGATGCCGTCAGCGAGGGGAGCGCCGCGATCTTCCGCCACGTCGTCCGCGAGCGGCGACCAGCCCTGCGCCTGGACGGCGACCAAGCGCGGCACGCGGGTCGTGAGCCCCTGGTCGAAGAGGTAGCGAAACCCGCGCTCGACGCCGAGGAACAGGCTCCCGTTCCCGACGGATATCACGACCTCCGCGGGTGCGTCGCCCAGCTGCTCGAACACTTCAAAGGCCCACGTCTTCGTGCCCTCAGTGAAGAAGGGATTCTCCACGTGGCTCGCGTAGAAGCCACCATCGGACGCCATGGCGAGCGCAGCGTCGGTTGCGGCCGACCGCGGACCTTCGACGGCGACGACCGTCGCGCCGTAGGCGCGCGACTGGGCGAGCTTGCCCGGGGGCGCACTCGCGGGCGCCACGACAGTGCACGGAATACCGATCCGACCGCAGTAGGCGGCCATTGCCGCGCCGGCGTTGCCCGAGCTGTCGACGATCACGCTCTTTGCGCCAAGCCCGAGGGCGAGCGCCGCGAGCATGAACGCCCCGCGATCCTTGAATGAACCGCTCGGCGTGATGTAGTCGCACTTCGCGTACGTCGATCCAACCTTGAGCAACGGTGTGCGCGAGGCGCCGAGGTCCGCGCGCTCGAGCCACTCGCTTTCTATCGGCAGGACCCCGCGGTATCGAGAGAGCCCAAAGTCCTGGTCCGATGGGACGGACCACGCGGGCGCGTCGAAGTCGAGGTCGAGCACGCCCCCGCAGTCACAGCTGACGCGGCTGAGCTCCACTTCGTACTGCGTACCACAGAGAGAGCAAATGTAGTGAACGTTGTCGCGCAAGAGAGTCACGTCGAACAGGCTACGTCGCTGTCTCGGCTGTCGACCTCACGCGGTCCACGTGTCAACTTCTTCGTCTGCTGTCGACACCTGCGCCAGTCCGAGGAGGCGGCCGAGCAAAGCACGCGAGTAGGTGACACAATTTCCTATCGTGCCGACTTCGGTCGGAGAGAAAGGAGTCGACAGTATGGCGCGACGCCCAATGAGGCCTGACGACCTCAAGCTGACCAGAGGGGTCTCGGACCCCCAGATTTCCTCCGACGGTGAACGAGTGGCTTGGACCGAAATGTCCTTCGATCTTGACAAGGACTCCCCTGTCTCGAAGGTCATGGTCGCTGCCACCGACGGTTCCGATGAGCCTCGCCAATTCACCAATGGTCCCCACGATCTCTCACCGCGATGGTCACCCGACGGAGGGTATCTGGCGTACCTGTCCGCCGACGACGGACCACCGGCCCTCTTCCTCGCTCCGCTCGGCGGCGGTAGCGCCACGAAGGTGGAGGCCCCCGGGCCAGTCAGCTGGTACGAATGGTCGCCTGACGGGGAAAAGATCGTCCTGGTCGTCTCGGTGGGTCTGCCCGATCCGACGTCGAAGGATCCGAAGGTGGCCAATGCGCCGCGCGTCATGCGTGGCGCTTTCAACCGCTTCGACGGGCGCGGCTGGATCGACGGGCGCACCCACCTCTTCGTCTACGACGTCGCCACTCGATCCGTCCGTAAGGTCACCTCGGGCGACTACGACCACAAGCAGCCAAGTTGGTCGCCTGACGGGAAGATGATCGTCTACGTAACCGACCGATCGCGCCGACGCAATGACGTCTTCTGGAGTGGCGAGGTCTGGACGATCCCGGCAGCGGGTGGACGGGCGCAACGGCTCTCGGGCGCGCTCGGCGAGCCCTGCGCTCCCAGGTTCTCCCCCGACGGACGGCGCGTCGCGGTGGCCGCGGTCCCTCAGATCCGTCAGATGGCGGGGCGGCACCACCAGCTACTCGTCTTCGACGCACAGCGAGGAGGTGAACCAGTGCGAGTGGCGCCAGACCTCGACCGGCCCGTGGACGCGGTCATTCCCTTCACCTGGCTCTCGCCCAGCGAGCTACTTTTTGGTGTCATCGACCGCGGGTCGATGATCGTCGCGCGAGCCCGGATTGGACGACGGAGCGCATCGTACGTCGTCGAAGGCGACACGCAGGTCTTTGGATTCTCGATCTTCCAGGATCGGGGACGACGACTCCTCGCCTTCACCGCAGCCTGGGTCGACGCGCCTGACGAGGTGTACGTCCGAGCGCTCGACGACACGTCAGTCACCCCGACACGGATCAGCCGGGCCAGCGACGAGTTGCTCGCCGTGGTGGCGCTGACGGCGACACGCCGACACCGCGTCAAGTCCCGCGACGGACTCGAGATCGAGTATTTCGAGATGGCACCGAAGCGCACCTCGCCGGGACGCAGGAACGGCAAGACCCCGCTCTATCTCGAAATCCACGGCGGTCCCCACGGGTGGAACCCGCTCTTCCTGCTCTTTCCCTACTACCAGACTCTGGTCGCCGCCGGGTACACCGTCATCCTGCCCAACCCTCGGGGTTCAATCAGTTACGGCGAGGAGTTTGCCCTAGCGGTCAACGGCGATTGGGGTGGTGAGGACTACCACGACCTGATGGCCTGCGTCGGCGACGCCCTGCGACGCGGTCGTGTGGACGAGCGGCGCCTTTTCGTCGGGGGCTACTCCTACGGCGGTTATATGTCGTCATTCATCGTCGGCCAGACCGACCGGTTCAAGGCCGCGATCATCGGTGCACCGGTGACCAATCTCTTTTCCGAGTACGGCTCCAGCGACGTAGGAGCGTGGCTGGCCGAGACCGTCGGCGGCGACCCTTGGCGTGCGACGGCTCTCTACCAGGAGCGCTCTCCGATCACCCACGCTCGAAGCGTCACCACCCCGGTACTCCTCCACGTCAGCGACGGGGACTTGCGTACGCCACCGTCACAGTCCGACGAGTTCTACACCGCCCTCAAGTTGATGGGCAAGACGGTGGAGTACGTCCGGTATCCGGGCGGTTCACACCAGGCCTTGGGGCCTTTTGGCGCACCGCCGTCGCAGAACGAGGATCGCCTGTGGCGCATCCTCGATTTCCTCGGTCGCCACGGAGGCAACAGGGTCCGAGGGGCGGCGAGATCGAGTTGAGCCGGCCGATTCCCGGCCGCGAATTTGCGGGTGTCGCTTTCGCCGGGGCTCGCCACGTCACGCTGGCATCGCTACGTTGGCAACTAGTGATGACAAGGCGTCACCGACAAAATGCAGACATGACCACACCACACACCCATAGTGCGCAAGTTGCCGAAAGTGGCTCGGAGGTCCAAGCGGACGTCCGAAGGACGGCAAGTCCCCCTTCGCCCACTACTGAGTGCCCAGACGGACATCTAGGTTCCCTCACGGCCATGACTACTTAGCCGACATCGTGATGAAGTCGCGATTGTACGCCGATTCATAAAAACGACCAGGCTGCTGGTACATCGTGGAAAGCAGATCTCTCCCATTGGCCGCAGACGCGAGTCCGTTGATGGATGAGGGTGAAAATGTTGCGAAGACTGGCCAAAACGGATTCATGTCGAGTGTCATTGCTCGAACCGCGCCAGTTCGGACGAGGATCTCGGCAAGGTCGACAATATTCATTGGACCCTCCACGTAGACCAACGCACCGTTCGCGGTGACTCCCAGCGCGGAGCGCGGTGTATTGACCACTCCGTTGAGGGCAACACCCCACGTTGAGGTGTCCGCCGGATTGAGTCCGGCAACTGGTCGACCGTTATCGACGAGCAACGTCAGGTTCTGGCGCACCGCGACCACGTTTGAGGTCATCGCGACGTCGCGCCCCCACTGACCAACCGTCGCGAAGCCGTCGCGATAGATCACCAGCGATGCCGCGCCCACGCGAAGGGGTGCCACCACGTGGCCTTCGCTAAAGTATCCGCCCTTCGAATCCTTCATCAAGAATCCACCGCTGAATGCCGCGACCAACGTCTTTGACGCGCTCGGCGAAATTGGCGCCGTGTTTTTCCAGAAGAGTCCCCCCGGACTGAGACTCCCGGAGTACAGCGTGGCTCGCAGGAGTCTGGTGTCAATCCAGGCAATCCCGGCTTGAACGTTTGAGGAACCCGGTAGACGAACCAACGTGGTGTAGATCGCGGCCCGACCCCCCACGAGTCGGCCTCCTGGGTGCCACACGCCCTCTCCAGCGAGCGCAGGACTCTGGAAGGGCCGCACGGCTTTTGGCGTTGGTAGCGGCGCAGACGACACGCGGCTCCCTTTCGCCGTCGCAACCTTCGAAACGACGGGTCCGTGCGTCGACGATTGAGCGGCGCTCGCCGAATTGAGTGCGACCACAGAAGAGAGGCATAGTCCCGTCGCCGCCACGAATGTTGCGGCTCGCCGCCTCATCACTGAATCTCACATTCGACACTCATTAACAAAGTGACGACCTCTGCTTCGCTCGACTGCGAACACTCACTACTTCGAAACTTTGATGATCAGACAACGAACGACCGTCTTTCATTTTTTTCATATGGCTCACGAAGCGGCCTTGCGATCTCGGGGCGCGTGTCAGAAGCACTTACTTCGTCCCTTGAAGTCTGGCCGATGAATCTAAGAAGGACATAAAATTCCTCCCGACTTGCGTGATCGAGGGATGTCGTCAGCGATACCGTTCTCGAAAGAGATCGCGCGCGGCCACGACTGCGCGGGCGAGTCCTAAATCCAGCAAACTCCTCGAGCTCAAGGGTGAAAGGATTGGACTTTCGTCGAGAGCGAGGAGCATCGTGAGCGCCCACAACAACAGCCCTGCGGTCGTCCACTACGAGATGGACCATGAGGGCGATCCTTCTCGACTCGTCTACACGTTTGGTGGTGTCGAAGCACGCGCGTCCTTACAACCCGGGACGGTTCTCGACACCAGCACTCTTGACTGTTTCGCCGGAAAGGTCCGCTCGACCGACGACCACGTCAGTGAAGTGTGTGACGCCCGGTACCTCAACCCTCAGACTGGACCTTTCTACGTAGAGGGCGCCGAGCCCGGCGACACGCTGGCGGTGCACTTCGCGAGTATCGAGCCGCGTACGACCTACGGGGTAAGTACGACGGTGCCGCTCTTTGGCGCACTCACCGCGACGGGTTTCACCGCAATGTTGCACGCTCCCCTGCCTGAGATGACCTGGATCTACGGCATCGACGCCGAAGCGCGCACCGTTCGCTACGAAGCGCGCGAGAGTGAAGCGATCTACCAACTACCACTCGACCCCATGCACGGCACGGTAGGGGTCGCGCCATCGCTGAATGAAGTGCGTTCCGCGCTCACGCCCGGCGACTGGGGCGGCAACATGGACACCCCCGAGATGCGCGCGGGCGTGACGTGTTACCTCGGCGTCAACGTTAAGGGCGCCCTGTTCAGCTTCGGCGACGGCCACGCTCGCCAAGGTGAGGGTGAGACGTGTGGGGTGGCCGTCGAGACGGCCATGGACACGGTGGTGGTGATTGACCTCATCAAGGGTGCCGGTCGCGTGGCGTGGCCCCGGATGGAGAGTGACACCGAGATCATGACGACGGGTTCCACGCGACCCTTGGAGGACGCTTTTCGCATTAGCCACGCGCAACTGGTCCAATGGGTCAGCGAACTGACGGGACTATCCATCATGGACGCCTACCAATTCGTGGCGCAGTCCGCCCAGACACCTATTGCCAACGTGGTCGACACGAACTACACCGTGGTAGCGAAACTCAAGAAGGAGTACGTTCCCGGGATCAATCCCATGGGGGGCGTGCACCAAAGACTTCGCGACGTCGGCAAGGCGTATCTGGCTACTCGTTGACGGCGACACTCACCACCTCTTCGTGAGACGCGCCGGGCGAACCACGCCACGCCCACGAAGCACGTCGTCACTCTCAGCGAGATCGTGCCCTCGGTGACTTCACGATCTCGGCCCACCGATCGGGTCCGGAACCGGAATCATCCCGCTTTCCACGAGTCGACGGCTTACGGGTGTTGCCAAGTTGATGACGTGTTCAACGTACGTCGCACCGAGAAGCTCGAGGGGTGCGGCGGCGAGCAGGTCAGTCGTGTCTTCGATCGAGCGGCGAAGCTCTTCTCCGACTTCAGTGAGTTCGCCCGCGGCGTCGAGGATTTTCCGCTCTTGAAGTTGGTCAACGCCGACGTCCCACTCGTCGTCGCTCCAACCGCGGTTCGGTTGTATGACGTCACGCGCAATGACGCCGGTCGCCACCAGCGCCAACGTCGCCTCCAGGCCATTCATTCCGGCGGGAACGGCCGCCATCACGTGCCCGTCGCTACGGTGCTCACGCAGAATTGTCGTCGCCAACCAGGTCGACGCGATGGGGTCTTCGGGCCGAGGAACACTGGACCACGCAGCCGCTAGTGGTCTTCCGTCGAATCGACACGACGTCACCGCGTCCCACAAGAAGCCTTCCAACTCCGCGAGGTCGATGAGCCACGTGGCGTCGAGGTTCTTCGACAAGGACTTCGATGCTCCCTGTAGTCGAGCATCCAATACCGCGGCGGGCTCGGCGAACGTCCAAGCCCCGGGAATCGAACGCGCCACCATGCTGGGCGCGAACCCGTACGCCATCGCGACGACGGGCGCTGCGGAGACTGCGCCGAGTGGCGCGAAGCGCCCCGCGAAGTAGCTCATCCAAAAGTCGCTCAGTCCGATGTGGCTCGCGGCGTCGACGGACTGCGGTGCAAAGTACACCACTGCGTGAATCGGCTCGAGCGCTTCCCAAAAGCGCCCGGCCAACGTTGGCGCTCGCTCAGCAATCACACGACCCATCACCCTTGCTCTGAAACAGTGCATCTCTGTAGAAGGGACAGCACGAGTTCGTTAACCATTCTTACCCTCGCGCCGACCGCGAAGGTGACTTATTGAGCCAGATCCGAACGACGTTGCTCCGTGAGAGACCGGTCTCTTCGTCGGCCTGACGCCCGCGGCTCGACAACTCTACGAACCCGCGACAACCACTCTGACCTGGTCATCGAGCGGGACGTGACCACCTAGAGCGTCACTTCATCGTTCGGGTCACTTCAGTCACCACCCTGCGCCGTCGTGCGCACAAGAGCCTGAAAAAAACGCCGTAGTCATCGAAAGTAGAGTTGAACCCGTGACGCTCCTCGAACCCCTCGACGTTGACGAGGTTCCGGTGAAGAAGACGAGGTCAAGGAGCCGATCGCTCATCGAATGGCTCGTGGTGGTGGCCATTGCGGTCCTCGTGTCGCTCTTGATTCGCACGTACGTGTTTCAGACTTTCTTCATCCCATCAGGTTCTATGGAGCCGACATTACAGGTCGGTGATCGAATCCTCGTCTCGAAACTCAGTGTGGAGCTCGGATCGATCCACCGCGGTGACATCCTCGTGTTCAAAGCGCCGGCTGCCGTGCTGAACCAATGCGGCGACGACGTGAGTGACCTCGTCAAGCGGGTTATTGGACTCCCTGGCGATCACCTCACCTCAGTAGGCAACGTCATCAAAGTCAACGGAGTAGCGCTTAAGCAACCGTGGACGCACGACGAGCCCTTAGGACGTCCGATCGGCAACGTCACCGTCCCGAAGAACGAGTACTTCATGATGGGTGACAATGAGCCGGCCTCGTGTGACAGTCGTTACTGGGGCGACGTCCCGCGCTCGAGCATCATCGGAAAGGCGTTCCTTCGGATCTGGCCGATTGGTCGTTTCGGCTTTCTCTAGTCGCGAGGTACTCATCACGCGTCACTTCGCGTCTCACCGTCGTGTCGTCATGAACCTGACGACGCTTCGTTCGCTGACGTCCTCGCCCGCGAGGACTTCCCGCACTCACGACAACTGGTGGGCCTCAAAGAACGACCACATGACGGTGTTCGCGCTCAGCGCATTCGACTGTGGACCGAGGAGCGACGTGATCGACGAGGGAAGCGTCGGGCCGCCCGGCCACTCGTGACCTTCACCCGAGACTTCGTACAACTGCACGCTGGCACCTTCGGCACAACCCTCGTACGTCGTGAGCGTCACCTGCGAAGACGGCGTCGACTTCATAGCCTTCGTCGCGCAGTGATCTTGTTTGGCCCAGTCCTTGGCCGCGGTCGCCACCGAGTAGGTCCAGTACTTCTGGCCGTGACCGGCGAAGGGATCGACTTCGTCGGCCGATCCGTGAAAGGAGATGATCGGAACGGCCCTGGTGGTGGGGCAGGGGGCGGGTCGTCGAAGTCCACTCACCGGGGCTACGGCCGCGAAGAGCGATGACTCGTCGCACGCCAGCTGACTTGCTTCGCGCGCGCCGCCGGAAAATCCCGTCGCGTAGACCTCACTCGCGTTGACGCAGTACTTGTGCTCGAGAATACCTACGAGTGTCGTGAGGAACTTGATGTCATTCGCGGCGTTCGACGGCACGGCGCTTCCGCCGAACAGCGCGACGCCGGGTACGTTCCAATCGAAGCCCGAGCCGTCGGGGATGAGTCCTTGCGGGTAGGCGACGATGAAATCATCGGCGTTCGCGGTGGCGTCCATACCCGTGAACTTCTCTTGGTCAAGGGCGGTGCTCCCACTTCCGTGAAGGTTGAGAACGAGCGCCCTCTTCGCGTGACCGTTGCTCCGTGTCGGAACATGAACGATGACCGTTCGATCGTGTCCATTCACGCTGAGCGACAACGTCGTCGAAACCGGTGACGTCGATCCACAACCTGTCACTCGCGTCGCCGCCGCGCCGGCGGGCGCCGGTTGCGAGATACTCGTCACGCACAGAGCCAGAACAACGGTGCTGAGGAACGCGGTCACGTGTCGTGGGGCTCCGATCAAGCTCACCGACTTTTTTTCTGCCACTCCTCCCCCGTTCTTCCGGACGCCCCGCCATCGTTGCACAGACGCGCCAATTACGCAACTACGTTGCCTAATTGCTAGACTGAGCCGGTGTCAACTCCAACACCAAGCAGGGCGCTCTTCGGTGACGTCCTGGCCCTCGCGCGCGCGAGCTGGGTACGCGAGATGGCCCTTCGACTCGAACGCCTGGGTTTCAATGACTATCGCCGCAGCGACGCTCTCGCCCTTCGCTGGCTCGTTCACGGCGTTCTCCCACTCAGCGCGTTCACGAAGGCTCTGGGCGCCTCGCGTCAAGCGGCACGAAAGGTCGCTGCCGGACTCGTCGAGCGCGACTTCGCGCTCGTCAACATCGACGTCAACGACTCACGACGCAAGAACATTGAACTGACTGCCGGGGGCCGCGAGTACGCGCTGAACGTGATCGAAGTCATCCACACCCTCGATGACGAGTTGACCGCGAAGATCGACCCCGTCCAACTGGATTCGGCGCGAGACGTGCTCACGTTCGTGAAGGACACCTTCGGGCTTTAACGTAGAGGCGTAAACGAAAGGGAGTCGTCGTGAGGTTATTGATTGTGGGCGGAACGTCGTTCGTAGGACGCGCGATCTCGTGGTCCGCGTGGCACCAAGGTCATGACGTCACCGTGTTGAATCGCGGCGTCACGCCCAACGACTTGCCCGAGAAGATCGAACGAATCATTGGCGATCGCCAAGGCGATCTCTCGTCGCTCGCGAATCGGTCCTTTGATGCCACGATCGACGCGATCGCCTATCGACCGAGTGACGTTGAGCGCTTAGCGAACGCACTCGGGGACCGCGGAGGTCATTACATTCAGATCTCTTCGATCTCAGCGTACGAAGACCCGCCGTTCGAGGCGGCCACCGAGTCAAGCGTCACATTGTGGGGTGACGACAAGGCCGATCCCGAGGCTCCCATAACCGACGAGACGTACGGTCCGTTGAAGGCCGCCAGTGAGCGCGCGGGACTGCGCTACTTCGGCGACGGCGCGACCATGGTCCGTCCCACGTTCGTCATCGGTTCGTTCGACGCGACGCTTCGCTTCCCCTACTGGGTAGAACGCGTACGTCGTGGTGGCGTCGTCGCGGTGCCAGGTCCTCGCGACAACAACATGCAGTACGTCGACGCACGCGACCTCGCCAACTTCGTCGTCCGCGTGGCCGAAGGGAACCTCCAGGGCGCCTTTCACGTCGCCGGTCCCCAGCCGGGCGATCACTTCTTCAACATGGTCGACCAGATCGCCTCACACGTCGCCCCCGAAGGTACGACGCTGCGTGAAGTCAGCGTCGAAGACATTCTCGAGTTGAAACTCGAAGACAAATTCCCGCTCTCGTCCGGTGCGCAGAGCGAGAACGTCCTCGCGATGGACAGCGCCCTCGCGCAGGCGAACGGACTCGACTTTCGCCCGCTCAGTGACAGCGTCGACGACGTCACGTCGTGGTGGGGAGACAGGGCGTGGCCCGCACGCTGGCTGACCAGCGCCGATGAGGCCCGACTCCTCGAGAAATAGCCACTCGGGAACGTGGCGACACCACTTCGTATCATGGCCTTAACTCGGTTCAGCGAGTGCTGCGAACGATTCATCGCGACGTAGGAGATGTCATGGAACCCATCACCCTCAGCCCCGAAGTGCGCGACGTCGTCGAGTCGGGCCGACTCGCGCACTTCACCACGATCGCGAAAGACGGTCGACCCCACACGACCATCGTGTGGGTCGGTCTGGACGGCGACGACGTCGTCATCGGCAAACTCACGAGTGACCAGAAGGTCGCCAACATCAAGCGCGACGAAAGGGTGTCGCTCTCGATAGAAGCCGAGGGGAACCAGTGGGGCATGCAACACCACCTCGTCATCGAAGGAACGGCGCGCGTCGAAGAGGGCGGGGCACCCGCACTTTTGCAAGAGCTCGCGCAGCGTTACGTCGGCCCCGGCACCGTGTTTCCGCCCATGCCCAACCCTCCGGAAGGTTTTGTCATTCACGTCACCCCCTCGAAGGTCCGCGGCCTCGGCCCCTGGGCTCCAATGCCCGGCGCGTAAGACACTGACCTTCTACCTGACCACCACGCTGATTTGTCGGTAAGAATCGGGGTCGTACGGACAGAAGAAGGTTATGGGCTCTGAAGACGAGGATCGCTTCGCTCGACTCGTACGCGAGCACTCGTCGGCGGTAGGTAACTACCTACGCCGACGGCTCTACCCACTCACGTCGGCGGACCTCGACGATCTCGTCGAAGAGACGATGATCGTGGTGTGGCGTCGTCTCGACAGTGTCCCCGCCGACGCGGAACTCCCCTGGATGCTCGGCGTGGCGAGGAACGTGCTCAGAAACGCGCGACGATCGAAGAATCGACGCTCCGCCTTCGAGGCCACGCTCTCGCCCGTGTCGGACGAAGCCTCGGCCGAAGAGCACGTCATCGCTGACACCAGCGTCCGCGAAGCCCTCGCCGCATTGAGTGACGACGATCGCGAAGTGTTGTTGCTCAACGCGTGGGACGGGCTCGACACCCACGCCCTCGGCGCGTTTCTCGTCATCAGCACGAACGCGGCGGCGGTGCGACTGTCTCGAGCACAGCATCGGTTTCGCGATCTCCTCAGTGCCGCAGAAGTCCACTGAAAGTTTCACGTGACGCGCGACAGTAACAAGGTAGAAAGACGAAGGAGTACCCGTGAGTGACTTTGAAGATCGTCTCGCCGCGCTCGATCCCGCGGCCGGACCGTCGTACCAGCACCGAGACCTCGACGCGCTCATTTCGCGAATCACGACCCAGCCCGTGGTGAGGAAGCGTCGTCTATGGCACAAGATAGAACTGAAACTCGCGGGCACCCTCATTACCGGCGCGCTCGTGACCGCGGTCTCGGTGGCCGTGTTTCAAGGGGGTTCTGGCCTGCCCGTGCTGGCCATTCAAAGCGCGAGTGGTGTCAAGGCGCCCAACGCCTTCGGCTCGGCCGCCGCGGGCACCATGCAGGTATACGAGAGGTTCAACTTCACTGCCGGTCCGGGACTCACCGCGACGACGCCGACGAGTCCCTCGTACGAACTGAAGATCCCGAGCAACGCCACCAGTGAAGCGGCACGCGTCGCGGCCATCTTTGGCGCTACCGGCACGCCCGTGAACGCCAGCGGAAGCTCTGATTGGTTGGTGTCAAGTTCATCGGGTGCCACTCTCGACTATTCGAACATCGGCATCCCCCAATGGATGTACACGGGTGCCACGTCCACGAACGCTTCGACCGCGGACTTGCCGAGTCAGGCGACACTCGCCGGTGACGTGCAGCGTTACCTGAAGCAACTTGGCTACGGCTACAGGCTGTCGGCGCCGAGTTTTGGTACGACGACCTCGAGCAATGACACCAGCACGACGAGCGCGACCAGTACCGAAGACGTGACCTACACCGTCGACGTCGACGGCATCGCCACCGATCAGTCCTTCAGTTTTTCGGTGGACGCGAACAATGTCGTGGTGAGTGCATCGGGTCCGGCGTTCAGCGTTGGCACGACGACGAACTACCCCTTGCAAAGTCTCGCGGCGGGCGTGAGCGCACTCAACGCCGAACAGCAGAGTCGCTTCCCCAGTACCACGCCCACCACGGGTACGGGTTCTGGCGTCCAGCCCGGCACCACGGATACAACGCCGACAAAGCAGGCCGGTCCACCCGTCATCAACGTGACCCTCGACGCTGACGCTCTCTCACTGGCGACCTATCAACTCACTGACGGCTCCCTGTGGCTTCTTCCGGTGTACAACTACACCGGCACTGAGATCACCGCCGACGGAACGACATCAACTGGCACGTGGAACGAACTCGCCGTGAATCCCAACTACGTGCAGGTCAGCGGCCCCGCGAGTTCGCACGGCGTGATCAACTACTAAGGGGCGTTTGGGGGCGTCGGAGCCGTCAGTGGTTGAATGCAATAGTCCTGACCGTCGGCATTTCGAGAGATTTGAACGTTGCCGATCCCGACTTGAAGGTTGAGATCTAGGTGCACGGACTTCGCTCGTTGGCTCGTTGAACTGGCCGTCGAACAAGCCTGAAACTCTTGTATGTTGCCGATCCCCACGTGGGTGCGCAGATCGATGGTCACGTTCTTCGGTACGTAGATGATCAACTCGCCAACACCTTGGGTCGCCGTGATGGACCACGTCCCGGCGGTGAAGGGGACGTTGCGCAAGTCGATCGTCGACACACCAAAGGCACCGCGATAGACGTGCTGCACTTCGGCGATCGTCGCGGGATGCCACTCCTTCACGCCGCTACCGCCCTTCAAGGGTACGCCGATCACGGCCACGGCGATCAGGAATGAGCCCGAGACGAGGATGAGGAAACTCAAGAATCCTAAGAACGCGAGAGCGAGGAGTCGCCGAAACGTGAGTCGGCGCGCGGGCACGCGTAGCGCGATGATGGCGATCACCACGAGAAAAATCAGCCAGACGACGGAGAGACTGGCGCCGAGCCGGATTACGTGGTGGAACGCCGAGATGACGACGACGGCCAGTACGAGCACGCCGAGGGGCAGTGCGTAACGCAGCCAACGAACTCGAGAGGGATCCAACTCCTCTTCGGTCGCGACGACGTCGCCTCCATTCGTCGAACGCGGTATGAGTGCCCACATCGCGAGGTAGATCGCGGCGCCAAGACCATACGCGAAGGCCAGCACGACGAACACCACCCGAACGATGTTGGCGTCCACGTCGAATCGTTCGCTGATGCCACCCGCCACCCCACCGAAGACCTTCTTCGTCGTGCTGCGGTGCAGCGTCGTCGACTCTCTCTTCGTATCCGTTGTCGTGTCGGATGCCGTGTCGTCGTGATCGGTGTTCAGAGGTTCGTCCATGCACCCCAATGTAAGTTCCGCGAGCGCCCTCGCCTATCAGGGCGAACCCCATGTTCGCCCCGGAGCGACGTCGTGGGCTCAGGGTTATCCCTTAGAGCAATCGCGCCACACCCGTGGAAGAATTAGAGGGAAAGATCCACGTTCAACTGACGAGAGGAGCGACGTGAGCATTGAATCACCCCCTCGCGCCGTCATCGGCACGCCCCACCGACCATTTCGACGTGGCGTCGACAACGCGATCCTCGGCGGCGTCTGTGGTGGCCTCGCCATTCGCCTCGGCGTCAACGAGCGCACGATTCGAATCATCTTCTCGCTCCTCGCGCTCGTCTCGGGCGTCGGTCTGTTGTTGTACATGTTGCTCTGGCTGACCTTGCCACGGGCCAACGAAACGCAGTCCATCGCTCATCGACTGCTCGGCCGACGCCGCGAGCTTCACCGAGCTCTCTTCGGCCTCATCTTGGTCGTCGGCTTCATCATCGTCCTCGACCGCCTCGGTATTCCGAATCTCGGGATCTACACGTGGCCCTTCCTGCTGAGCTTGGCCGCGTTGATCGGCGTCTGGCGTGGCGCGACACCCGTCGAGCACAAGCACTTAGAGGAGTTGGTGCGTTCCGCGCCGCTCATCCGCGTTCCCGCGTCGCCGACCAAGAAGAACCTCCTCTTGCGCGTGCTGTTGGGCACCGTGCTCGTCCTCTTGGGGCTACGGACCCTTTCGCGACTGCACGGCGTCTGGGGTGGAACGACGCCCGTGCTCTTTGGCACAATCATCCTGATCGCGGGCGTGTTAATCCTCCTCGCACCGTGGTGGCTCGCGACGCTGAACGAGCTCTCCGGTGAGCGGCGAGCACGCGTGCGCGTCGAAGAGCGAGCCAACGTCGCCGCGCACTTGCACGACTCCGTTCTCCAAACCCTCACCCTCATCGAGCGGGCGGCCGGTGACGAGAGTGCCGTCGTTCGACTCGCGCGAAATCAGGAGCGCGAGCTTCGCCAGTGGCTCTTCGATCCCGATCATCGCGTCGCCGACGACGAGGTCGGCACGTACTCGTCACTTCTTCACGCGATCGAAGGCGAGATCGAGAGCGACTACGGGGTAAAGGTGGAACTCGTGGTCGTGGGTGACTGCGCCGCTGACGACGACGTGCTCGCGCTCGTCGCGGCCGGCCGCGAAGCGGCGATCAACGCGGCACGGTGGTCGGAGGCGCCCCTCGTGTCGATCTACGCCGAGGTCGAGCCGACCGCCGTGTCGCTCTTCGTGCGCGACCAGGGCAAGGGATTCGACACGGAGGCGATCCCCCACGACCGTCAAGGCATCGCGCTCTCCATTCGTCAACGCATGTGTCAACACGGCGGGTCATCCTCCTTGAAGAGCACGCCCGGTGTCGGCACTGAGGTGCAACTCAGCCTTCCTCGGACCTCGTGATGGCTGCCGGTCAGCCACGCGTCTTCCTCGTCGACGATCACGAGTTGATCCGCACGGGGATCCGCAGTGAGCTCGCCGGCTCGCTCGACATCGTGGGCGAGGCCGACGAAGTGGACGCAGCCATTGAGATGATCGTCGAGCGCACGCCGGACGTGGTGCTGCTCGACGTCCACATGCCCGGCGGGGGCGGCCTCGCGGTGCTGAACGCCGTAAGTCACAAATGCCCCGACGTCCGCTTTCTCGCCCTGTCGGTGTCTGACTCCTCCGAAGACGTCATCAGCCTCATTCGCGCGGGCGCGCGGGGCTACGTGACGAAGAACATCTCGGGCCCCGATCTGCTCGACGCGATCTATCGCGTTGCGGCTGGAGACGCCGTCTTCTCACCGCGACTCGCGGGCTTCGTCCTCGACGCGTTCTCGCTCGAGGGAAAGAACCTCGAGGCCGGCGACGTCGACCCCGATCTCGATCTACTCACGCCGCGCGAGCGTCAGGTACTGCGCCTCATCGCACGGGGTTACTCGTATCGCGACATCGCGAGCGAACTCGAGATCTCCACGAAGACGGTCGAGAGTCACGTCTCGTCGGTGCTGCGAAAACTACAACTCTCGAACCGCCACCAGCTTTCGCACTGGGCGTCAGAGCGTCACCTCAACTGAGGCCCTAGCGCTGCTCGATGAGGTCCATGTACCTCTCATCCCAGATGTCGAAGTACTCCTCGGGCAACAACACCGCGTGGGTGGGCTCGAGCGCCTCGACGAAGCCCCGTTCGTGACTCACGGCAACGATCGTGCCCTTCCATTGACGCATCATCTCGCCCAGGGCGTCGACGCTCGCCGGGTCGAGGTTGTTGGTCGGTTCGTCGAGAAGTAAGAGATTGGCATTCGACGAGGCGAGGATCGCGAGGGCCAGCTTCGCTCGCTCACCGCCCGACAGCGTCGCGGGCATCTGATGCGCGGCCGAACCTTTCAGGCCAAAGGCGCCGAGCATCGAACGACGCTGCACATCAGACTCGACGGTCGAGTTGTCGAGATTACCCAACACCGTCTTCGTGAAATCCAACTGCTCATTCTCCTGGGCGAAATAGCCGACGATCACGTTCGCTCCGAACTTGACGACACCCTCTTGAGTCTCTTGGGTACCGGCCAAGCATCGCAGCATGGAGGACTTACCCGCACCGTTCTTGCCAACGATGACGATTCGATCGCCGCGTCGCGTGATGAAGTTCACGTCGCGCAGCACCTCGAGGGCTCCGTAGCGAACGGCCACGTGCTCGACGGTCATGGGCACGTCACCACTGCGCGGCGGCGCGGGTAGTCGGAACGTGACCTTCTTCTCTTTCTTGGTCACCTCGATGCGAGTGTCCTTCAGTTTCTCGACTCGACGATCCAACACCTTGGCGAGACGCGCGCGTTTCGCGGTTTGGCCACGCATGGAGTCGGCCAATTGGGAGAACTGGTCAATCTTCGCGTCTTGGTGCGCGGCGACCTTCTCCTCGGAGAGACGGCGCTCTTCTTCGAGTTGTAAGAACTTGGTGTAGTTGCCCCGGTACTCTCGCAGCTGTCCGTCACGCAGCGCCAGCACGCGGTCGATCGAGCGGTCCAACAGGGGCAGGTCGTGGCTGATCACGAGCACGGTGCCGCGGAACTGCTCGAGCTCGTCGAAGAGCCAGCGCTTCGCGGCCTTGTCGAGGTGGTTCGTCGGTTCGTCGAGCACCATGGTCTCGGGCTGCTCGTAGAGAACGCGCATCAGGTCGACGCGACGGCGTTGACCACCCGAGAGCGAGCTCAAGTCCTCGAGCAAGAGGTCTTCCTTCAGTCCGAGTCCATCGGCCAGTCGCGCGACCTCGGACTCGGCCTCGTAGCCGCCTCGTTCGCGGAACTCCTCCTCGAGCGAGGTGAAGCGCGAGATGGTCTCGTCGGTGGGGTCGGCGGCTAGCGCGTGTCGCGCGTGCTGCATGTCGGCGTCGAGACTGTCGATGCCCCTCGCCGACAGGACGTGAGAGAGCCCGATGGGTTCGACGCCAAGTCCGCCGGGAACGGGCTCTTGGGGCAAGTGCGCGAGAGTTCCCTGGGTCGCGACGTTGCCCGTGACACGAAGGTGCTCCGGTTGGTACCCGAGCAGTACTGACAGCAACGTCGACTTACCCGCGCCGTTTCGCCCCACGAGTCCGACCTTCTCCCCGTTACCGACGACGAAGGACACCGGCTCAAGCAGACGGCGAGGGCCAATCTCTATCCCTAAATCTCGAACGATGAGCATTTAGCGACCTAATGACTCGGTGCTTTGGGTGCCCGGCGAACGTCGCGGAGCCGTCGAGTCGCGCGCGTGCGCCTCTCCGGTTCTCTTTTCGCGGGTTTCCATCCCTCCATTCTGCCTCACGGAGAAAAGTGTGGAACGATTTAGCAGTGACTAACACGTTTTCGATCGATATTTGGAGTGACGTGGTCTGTCCCTTCTGTTATCTCGGCTCGCGCCAGCTGGCCCTCGCCCTCGAAACTTTCGAGCACCGCGACAACGTCGTGGTGAACCATCACGCCTTCGAACTCGATCCACACACGCCAAAAGATCTCGAAACGTCACTGGCACAACTCGTCGCCGACAAGTACGCAATGCCCGTTGACCAGGCCGAGGCCATCCACCTGCGTCTCGAGGCCCAGGCCCACGAGCTCGGGATGACGTGGTCGATGGCGACGGCGAAACCCACGAACACCTTCGACGCTCATCGCCTCATCGCGCTCGCCTCCACGCAAGGTCTCGGCGACGAGATGAGCGAGCGACTCTTCGCGGCCTACTTCTCCGAGGGACTGCTCATCAGCGACCACGAACGCTTGTGCGAACTCGCGAACGAGGTGGGCGTCAGCGACGCGTCATCGCTGTGGGCGACCGACGCGTACTCCATGGACGTTCGCGCCGACGAGAGCGCCGCTCAAGAACTTGGTGTCACCGGCGTCCCGGCGATACTCATCGACAACAAGTTCATGGTGCTCGGCGCGCAGGGCGTCGAACAAATTGCCGACGTGTTGCGCCGAGCGTGGGAGCGACGAGCGGCCTAGTCTTCTTGTTCGCTGGGCACGACCGCGACGGCCGCCACGGCGTGACCTTCATCGAGGTTCATCACGCGTACGCCAGTGGCGTCACGGCCCTGAGATGAGACCTCGCGTACCGGCGTGCGGATCAGCACCCCACCGCTTGAGGCGAGCAACACTTCGTCGTCCAGGTGCACCATGAAAGCAGCGACGACGAAGCCGCGCGCGGCAGTCAACTTGATCGCGCGAACACCCTGTCCCCCGCGACCTTGTCGATTGAATCGCTCGGTCTTCACTCGCTTGCCGAAACCAGTGTCGGTGACGACGAAGAGGTCGGCTTCGTCTCGTACGACGTCGAGCGAGATGGCCCGATCGTCGAGCTTGAGCTTGATGCCGCGAACACCCGTGGCGTCACGACCCATCTCGCGGACCTCTACCTCGTTGAAGCGAATCGCCATGCCGCGGTACGTGACCATCATGAGGTCGTCGTCGCCACTCGTGGGCACGACGCGCACCACTTCGTCGCCGTCGCGCAGGTTGATCGCGATCCAGCCCTCGCGACGCGACTTGTCGTACTCGCTGAACGCCGTCTTCTTCACCGTGCCGTTCGCCGTTGCGAACATGAGGAACTTGTCCTTGGGAAAGTCATCGGTGGTCACGATGGCCTGGATCGACTCGTTGGGCTGGAGGTTCAATAGGTTCACGACGGCCGTGCCCTTGGCGGTGCGCTCCTTCATCGGGATCTCGTGTCCGCGCAAACGAAAGACCCGTCCGCGGTTGGAGAACAACAAGAGGTGCGCCAGTGTCGTGGTGTGAATGATCTGATCGACGAAGTCCTCGTCGCGCAACTTCGCACCCTGCACACCGCGACCACCGCGGCCCTGCGTGCGAAAGGCGTCGGTGGCGACGGACTTAACGTAACCGGCTCGCGTCAACGTGAGGACGATCTCCTCGTCCTGGATGAGGTCCTCGACGCCGAGTTCGCCTGGGTCGTTCACGATTTGGGTGACGCGCTCGTCGGCGTACTTGTTGCGCAGCACGGTGATCTCGTCGGCGATGACGGCGCGCAACCTCGTGTCGCTCGCCAAGATGGACTGAAGTTCCGCGATGGTCTCGCGTAGTTTCGCCATCTCCTCTTCGAGTTCACTGCGCCCGAGACGCGTGAGACGCCCGAGGGTCATGTCCAGGATGTGATTCGCCTGCTCCTCACTGAACGAGAAGGGCGCTGCCATCAGGGCGATCCGCGCTGCGGGCCGGTCGTCGGAACCACGAATCGTAGCGATGACCTGGTCCAACATGTCGATGGCCCTCAAGAGGCCCTCCACGATGTGCGCACGGGCTTCGGCCTTGCGAAGACGGAACTGGGTACGCCTCGTGACCACGTCGACCTGGTGCGCGATGTAGTGCGTCAACGCCTGGGACAGGTTCAACGTGCGCGGAACGCCGTCCACGAGGGCCAACATGTTGACCGCGAAGGAGGTCTGCAGCGACGTGTTCTTGTAGAGCTTGTTCAAGACCACGTTGGCGTTGGCGTCGCGTTTCAGTCGAATGACGAGCCGCGCCTTACGGCCCGCGGAGTCGTTCTGGACGGCGGCGATCCCTTCGAGGTCGCCGTTCTTCACCAGGTCGGAGATCTTCTCCTCGATCGACTCGGGGGACACCTCGTAAGGGAACTCGGTCACGACGATACGTGTGTCCTTGCCGGTCTCTTCGATCTCGGCGACGGCGCGCAGTTTGATCGAGCCACGCCCGGTCCGGTAGGCGTCGAGGATGCCCTGTCGCCCGAGGATCTGGGCCTTCGTGGGAAAGTCCGGGCCTTTGACGAACTTCATCAGATCGTCGGGTGTGGCCTCGGGATTGGCCAGCAGGTAGAGCGTGGCGTCGATGACTTCACCCAGGTTGTGAGGAGGAATCTTCGTCGCCATACCCACGGCGATGCCCTGGGACCCGTTGACGAGGAGGTTGGGGAACCTCGAGGGCAAGACGACCGGCTGCTGCGTGGAGTTGTCGTAGTTCGCTTCGAAGTCGACGGTCTCCTCGTCGATGGAGTCGAGCATCTCGAGCGCCAAAGGCGCCAAACGACACTCGGTGTAGCGCATGGCCGCCGCGCCTTCGTCGGCTCCGGTACCTCCGAAGTTGCCGTGGCCGCTGATGAGCGGATGGCGCATCGAAAAGTCCACGACCATGCGCACCATCGCGTCGTAGATGGCCGAGTCGCCGTGCGGGTGATACGTGCCCATGACGTCGCCGACGACCTTGGCGCACTTCGCGAATGGTCGATCGGGTCGCAGTCCCTGGTCGAACATCGAGTAAAGGATGCGACGGTGCACCGGCTTGAGGCCGTCGCGCACGTCGGGTAGCGCTCGCGACACAATGACCGACATCGAGTACTCGAGGAAGGAGCGCTCCATCTCGAGGTTGATCTCGATGGGTTCGATGTAGCCGACGACTTCCTCGTTCGAGGAGTCTGCGCCGCTTGGTCCTTTTGGTGTACGTGCCATGATCTCCCGTTCCTAGATGTCTAGGAAGCGAACGTCTTTCGCGTTGGTTTGAATAAAGTGACGGCGCTGCGGCACGTCGTCACCCATGAGAATGGAGCAGACCTCGTCCGCCAACGCCGCTTGTTCCACCGTTATCTGGAGCAGCGCGCGCTTCGTGGCGTCCATGGTGGTGTCGCGCAACTCGTCAAAGTCCATCTCTCCGAGACCCTTCAGTCGCTGGAAGTCGTTCTTGTGATCGGGGTGCTCGGCGAGAAAGGTCTCCTTCGCCGCGTCATCGCGGAGGTAGACCTTCTCCTTGCCCACCAGCGTCGAGTAGAGCGGAGGCTGAGCGACGTAGACGTGTCCGTTGTTTACGAGTTCGGTCATCTGGCGAAAGAAGAACGTCAAGAGCAACGTACGAATGTGGCTGCCGTCGACATCGGCGTCAGCCAGCAAGATGATCTTGTCGTAGCGGATCTTCGTGACGTCAAACTCACCCTCAACGCCGGCGCCAATCGCTGACACCAGCGCCTGGATCTCGGTGTTGCGCAGGATTTTGTCGGAGCGAGCCTTCTCGACGTTCAAGATCTTTCCGCGAATCGGCAGGATGGCTTGGTTACGTGGGTTTCGCGCGTCCTTCGCGGAGCCGCCGGCCGAGTTGCCTTCCACGATAAACAGTTCGCACTCGCGAGGTTCGTTCGACGAGCAGTCGACGAGCTTGCCGGGCAGACCCGCGCCGTCGAGGGCGTTCTTGCGACGGGTGAGGTCACGGGCCCCCTGCGCCGCCATCCGGGCCCGCGAGGCCGAGATGGCCTTGGCGACGATCTGACTCCCCTCACGGGGGTTTTCCTCCAACCAGTCGGCCAACTTCTCGTTCGTAGCCCGTTCAACGAGGGAGCGCACGGACACGTTGCCCAATTTGCTCTTCGTCTGGCCCTCAAACTGGGGGTCTCGCAAACGCACCGAGACGATCGCGGTCAAACCTTCGCGAATGTCCTCCCCCTTGAGATTCTCCTCTTTTTCTTTGAGGAGGTTGCGCTTGCGGGCGTAACGGTTCAACACGTTCGTGAGAGCCTTACGAAAGCCCTCTTCGTGCATGCCGCCTTCGATGGTGGAGATGCCGTTGGCGAACGAGTAGATACTCTCGTAGTAGCCGGTGTTCCACTGAAAGGCCACTTCGACCTCTTGATTGTCTTCGGCCTGTTCGAACGAGCCGACCTTACGAAACAGTGACTCCTTGGTGTTGTTCAGGTGCCGAACGTAGTCAACGATGCCGCCGTTGTACTTGAACGTCTCTTTCGCTTCACGACCCTTACGTTCATCGACGAAACGAATCTCGAGACCACGATTCAAGAACGCCATGATTTGCAAACGCTCGACGATGGTCTGCGCGCGAAACTCCACTTCTTCGAAGATCGTGGGGTCGGGCGTGAACGTCACGGTCGCACCAGTGCGTCCGTGCGGCGCCGGACCCGTGACCTTGAGCTTGCCCTGAGGCTTGCCGCCGTCTTTGAACGTCATCTCGTAATGGTTGTCGTTGCGGTCAACTTCGAGATGAAGTTCGGTCGAGAGCGCGTTGACGACCGAGATGCCCACGCCGTGCAATCCGCCCGAGACCTTGTAGCCACTGCCGCCGAACTTTCCTCCGGCGTGCAGCATCGTCAAGGCAACTTCTGCAGCCGATTTCCCCTTGTATTGCGGGTGTTCCTCGACGGGGAAACCGCGCCCGTCGTCGGCCACGCGACAACTCCCGTTCGCGAGCAACGTGACGTCGATTCGTGTGCAAAACCCGGCCATTGCCTCGTCGACGGAGTTGTCCACGACCTCCACGATGAGGTGGTGCAGTCCGGCCGGACCGGTCGAACCGATGTACATGCCGGGGCGAACCCGAACGGGCTCTAAACCTTGAAGAACGGTGATGTCACTTGCGCCGTAACTGGCAGATCCTTTGGTCTTATCGGCCACGAAGGAATCCTTTCAATACAAATATTTGGGCATTTTCGGTGCCAGCGTCGTCAATGAAATGACTCTTCTATCCTACCCGAAACGGTGTGACTTCTAATCGATAACGGCGACTCAAAACGCCTGTTTCGACGAGTTTTTTTCGCTACTTCAACACCGTTTTCAGTGACGTCGGCGCACGCTTTCCCAGCGACGAAAATCCCCTCAAAATTGATGGGCTCTGCATCACTACTTGTTGCGCGAACGCACCCGAAGGGACACTCACGATGAGCACTCCGTCCTTTATGAGTTCAACACGACAGTGCTCGCCGAGCACCGGATCCACAACGGTCGGCCAGAGCTCGCGCGCTTCGTCGATGAGGCGCAGATCGACTCGTCGAAGGCGTCCCGCGAGCGTGTCTAACAGCTCGCTCAGTGCGGCTGGTTGTTCGTCTCGCCCTTTCACGACAACACCCGAGTGAGGTCGATGACGGCCGCGGGTGTTAGAGCGCCGGGCAGCGGTGACGCCGTCGTGACCAGGGTTTGGCCCACCGGGAGTAGGCCCAAGAGTCGATTGCTTCGCACGGGATCGAGTTCGCTGAAGACGTCGTCGAGCAGGAGAAGTGGGTCGACTCCACGCTGTTGGCGCACCAGTTCGTGACCCGCAAGGCGAAGCGCCAGCGCCAGCGAACGCTGCTCACCTTGCGAGGCTTGGCGGCGAGCATCCCGGCCCTCGAGTGAGAGTTCGACGTCGTCGCGATGGGGTCCCACCGTCGTGTAGCCCCGAAAGCGATCGTCGTTGAACGACGCGCTGAGCGCTTCGGGCAGACTCTCACGCCACGACTTTTCGTAACGCACGCCCACCTCGTTCGTGTTCTCCGCGAGGTCTTGGTAGTAGTGCTTCACGAGTGGCGCGAGTTGATCGATCAATGCTTCGCGCCGAAGAAGAAGTTCGTCGCTTACCTCACAGAAGTCACTCGTCCATAGTTCCAACTCCGACTGTTGCGTGAGCGAGGGACGGTTGCCCTCGAGGGCCCGCAACAACGCGTTTCGCTGACTCAACACACGATTGAACCGTTCGATGATCTCTGCGGTCAACGGCTCGACGTCGGTCAAGAGATTAGTGAGGTAGGTACGCCGATTCTCCGGGCCGCCGCGTACGACGTCGACGCCCTCGGGGGTGAAGACCGTGAGCGGCAGCGCTTCGGAGAGTTCGGCTCGCGAACGCGGACGTTGTCCGTTCACCAGCATGCGTTTGGTGGTGTTTCGAACCCCTCTGGTGAGCGTCAGATCGACCTGAACCCTGCGTTCTCGTTGGAATATGACGCCGTGGACTTCCGCAGTCGATTCACGATTGCGAATCATGTCACTGGCGGCGTTCGTACGAAACGAGGACGCCGTCGCGAGCGCGTTCACCGCTTCCAGTACGGACGTCTTCCCGGTGCCGTTGGGCGAGAGAAAGACCGTGACGGCCTCTGGGTCGGGTTCAAAGGAGAACTCGCTGAAGAGTCGAAAATTACGCAGCGTGAGTTCGTGGAGACCCACGACGATCAACCAACTACTGAACTCGTACGGGCATTAACAGGTACCGAAAGCGGACGTCTTCGACGCCGTGCACCATTGCAGCTCGCACCGAGTCCGACATCTCGAGCACGACCTCGTCACCGAACACCGCTTCGACGCCGTCGATGAGAAAACCGGGATTGAAGGCGATGGTCATCTCTTCGCCGGTGTAATCGGCGTCGACATTGTCCTCGACGTCACCCGCGTCGTGACTCTGGGTACGGATTTCGAGGTTTCGATCCTTCATCGTGAGACGCACCGACGACGTCGAGTCCCTCGCGAGTAACTTCGCGCGCTTCAGCGACGTGAGCAGAGTGTCCTTCGCGATTCGCAGTTGATTGGGAAAACTCGCGGGAATCAACTGAAGCACCGAAGGGTAGTTTCCGTCGATGAGTCGCGACGCGATGCTGGTGCTGCCAACCACGAAACAGATCTCGGCGTCGCTGAGGGTAACGCCAATCTCCGCGTCCGCGGAGAGTGAGGACGCGGCGCGCTGGAGTTCCTGGAGGGCTCGCGCCGGAACCAGCAGGTCCTGTGAATCACTCAGTCCTTGCACGCCGGGGACGTCGCGCACCGCCAACCGATAGGAGTCGGTCGCGAAGAGTCGCAAGGTCCCGTTTTCCGTGGTGAAGAGCACGCCCGTCAACAGGGGTCTGGCGTCATCGTTGGCCGCGGCACGAACCACTTGGTTGAGACCCTGGATGAGGTCGAGCGCCGCGATCGAGGTAACCGGCCCCGACACGGGTGGAAGTTTCGGGTAGTCGACGACAGGAAAAGTGCGCAGCGAGAATTTTGCGCGGCCGAGCGAAATCTCGACGTTGTCTTCTCCACTGGAAACGGTCACCGCGCCGGCCTCGAGAGAACGCACCGCGTCAACGATGAGTCGCGCCGGTACGACCGTCGAACCGTCTTCAATGCCAATGACGTCGACGGTGGTGCGCGCAGTGATGTCGAGATCTGTTCCGGTAACGACAAGTTGGTTTCCGGTGAGCGAGAGAAGAACACCGGAGGACGCACCGATGAGACGAGTAGCGGCAACGCGACTTGCGGCGGTGAGTGCCTCGACGAGAATGTCGCGTTCTGATTTGAACTTCATAGAGCTACCTTTCTTTGCTACTGAGGTTACGGTGTGAATTTCTATGTAAAGAAGTCTTAGTAGTAGTAGTGGTGTGGATAAGTGACAGGAGCTTGAACGTCCCTGGTTGACGGTCGTTTTCGAGACCTCACCCTACCCACAAGACTGTGAGTAACTCTCTCAACCCTCAGGCTTCAACCTTCAGGTTCTGTGGAGTACCAGGTTGTTGTCAACTCCTAATCAACAGGCAGAGCCCAACGTTGCGCACAAATTTCGTTCTTAACTCTCCCCTTGAAGACGACGTTTTAACTGATTAATCTGCGAGAGCATCTCAGGGTTGGACGTGAGCTGTTCCTTGATCTTCTCGACGCCACTGATGACCGTCGTGTGGTTACGGCCGTCGAAGATTCGCGCGATCATCGGGTAGGAGTAGTTGTTGAGCATGTCTCGAATGAGATACATCGCAACGTGACGCGCGTGAACCAAGGGGCGAAGACGCTTCGATCCCCTGACGTCTTCCACCGAGAGACCGTAGAAATCGGCAACCACGGAAAGTATCGTCTCGGGCTTCAAAATGACCTGTTCTTGACCGAGATTCGTCAAGTGGGCCTTGGCTAGTTCGAGGGTAATGGGCTCTTGGCGAAGATTGGCGAACGCCCGCAGCATGGTGATCGACCCCTCGAGCTCGCGGATGTTGTCACGGACGCGTTGGGCGATCCACTCGGCGACCTCGTCGGGTAGCGCGATGCCTTCACGCTCGGACTTCGAGCGAAGGATCGCGATGCGCGTCTCGAGGTCTGGTTGGTCGATCTCGGTGACGAGTCCCTGAAGGAGACGACTTCGAAAGCGATCTTGTAGTCCCGCGAGGTCACGAGGTGATCGATCCGAGGTCAAGACGATCTGCTTCCCTTCACCGTGCAACGCGTTGTACGTGTGAAAGATCTCTTCGTGGAACGTCTCGCCGCGTGTCTCCATGAACTGGATGTCGTCGATGAGCAGCACGTCGTTCTCGCGATAGCGCTCGTGTAGTGAGAGTTGGGTGCGGGTCTGGATAGCGCGAATGAAGTCGTTCAAGAAGGTCTCGGTCGAAACGTAAAGGACCTTTCGACCGCGGTAGTTCTCCTGGACGTAGTTGCCAATGGCGTGCAGGAGGTGCGTCTTACCCAACCCGGAGTTTCCGTAGATCATCAAGGGGTTGTAGGCCCTTCCGGGTGTCTCGGCGACCGACTGTGCGGCAGCGAAGGCGAGGCGGTTCGACGGTCCGGGAACGAAGGAGTCGAACGTCATTCGGGGATCGAGTCGGGCCGGTTGGTCGACACTTGAGGCAAACGTGACGACCGGTGGCGTTGGTTCGGCGAACTCGGCGACGGGCTCTTTGAGGTTCGTCGTGTTTGACGCCTCGGTGATGGTGAGGGAAACCAGGACGGGACTCCCGACTAACTGCTGGGCCTGTTCGGTGATGAAGGGTAGGTAGCGTTGTTGAACGCGCAAAAGTTGGATCTGATTCGGTGCGCCGATGACGAGAACATTGTCGTGGTAATCCACAAGGCGAAGGGTGCTGAGACCGGCTGCCCAAACTGCCTCAGAAGCGTTACCACGCAAGGAGTCTCGTAGGGCCGTCCATATTTCTTCGCCACTCTGCACAATCTTCCTCCACAGCTCACATCGGACATTATCCACAACCAGTTCTCTCGCGAAAACGGGTTCTTTCCCGGCAGGGAGAGCCACCCTACACCTATTTGTCTCGGCCCGCCGGGGCCGATCGGTCGTTGGGGTAAGATTGCACGCTGTGGCGCGCCAGCGACCCCCCGGGGGTAACGCGAAGCGCAGAGCATATTTTGAGAAGAGGTTTTCGTGAAGCGTACATATCAGCCAAATCAGAGGAAGAGGGCCAAGACGCACGGTTTTCGCGCGCGTATGCGCACCAAGGCCGGTCGTGCTGTCCTCAAGGCCCGTCGTAACAAGGGCCGTCACCAATTGACGGTCTAGTTAGGGTGCCCGGTCGGGTCCGAACCCGCCGGCAGTTCGCGCTCTTCGCGACACCCACGGGACGAGGTCAGAGTGGCCCACTACGAATCAGTTTCGTGGTTGGTCTTCCTGAGAGTCGTTCAGTGGACGTGGCGTACGCGATCAGTCGAAAGGTCGGAAACGCGGTGGTTCGCAATCGAATCCGCCGTCGACTTCGAGCACTTATCGACGACCTTGACCCTCAACCTAAACCTGGTACGTACCTGATCAGGTGTGGTTTTGAGACAGGAAACCTCCCATATGAAAAACTCCGCCACCATCTCCATCAAGCCATTGACCGAGCGAACGCTCACTAGGTCCCCCGGTGCCAGGGTGCTACTGGGCCTCATTGGTTTCTACCAACGCCTCAGCGCCGGACGCGTGTCCCCTTGTCGCTTCTACCCCTCGTGCTCGAACTACGCCCTCGAGGCGATCGGTGTGCACGGAGCGAGTCGCGGCTCGGGCCTGGCCCTTCGACGGCTGCTGCGCTGTCGACCCTTCGGCCCCCACGGCATCGATCTCGTACCAGAACCCAAGCAAGCTAGGAGTTCCTCGTCATGCACTCACTAACCAAATTCGTTGGTGGGATTTTCCAGCCAATCTTCCACGCCGTCGCGTGGCTGCTGGCCTTTCTTTACGGTGTAATTCCGAACTACGCCATCGCCATTGCCCTACTGACGGTCATCATCATGGGCCTATTGACACCCTTCACGGTGAAGAGCACCCGTTCCATGATCTCGATGCAGAGGTTGCAGCCCGAGATCAAGAAGCTGCAACAGAAGTACAAAGGTCCCGAAAATCGTCAGATGTTGAACGACGAGATGATGAAGTTGTACCGAGAAGAGGGAGTGAACCCTCTCGGCGGTTGTCTTCCCGTGTTGCTCCAGGCGCCATTCCTCTTCATTCTTTACAGTGTCATCAAGGGTTTGGCGCACACCGTGACCTCGAAGGCGGGCGTCATCACGTCGCAGCCGCGCTACATCCCGCACACCTCAAAGATGTACGAGAACCTCATTCACTCATTGGGCCACATCAACGTTTGGGGCATGGACCTCAGTCTTCGACCCTTTCCCTTAAGCGCACACGGCTCGACCCTCGCCTCGATTCCCTTCTTTATCTTCGTCGCGGTGGCCGTAGGCATGCAGTACTTCCAGATGGCCCAGATGAACAACTTGAGTCGCAAACGCGGCCAGGCGATGCCGTCACAGCAATTGATGATGCAGCGAGTGCTTCCGATTGTTTTCGCATACTTCTATCTGGTGATCCCTGCCGCCGTCGTGTTGTATATGATTATTTCTACAGGGATACGAATTATTACTCAAGACATCATGTTCCGAACAGGCGTGTCGAACCCGAACAAAAATCGTGTCCCTGAGACCGAGCGAGAGATCCCCGCTGGCGAGCCGATCGAGGGCGTCAGTGAAATCGTCGAGAAGCCCAAGGTCAAACCTTCAACTCTCAAGCCAACGAATCAGCCACGATCGAATAAATCGAATAACCGGTCAAAGAGTCAGCCCCGACCGGCACCAAAACCGCAAAGTCAGCCTCGCTCGAAAGCGAAGCGGAAGAGAAAGGCGCGTTAACCCATGGAATGGGTAGAAACTACAGGAAAGACAGTTGATGAGGCGATGGATCGTGCGCTCGCGCACTTAGGGGTTCATCGCGACGACGCCGAGGTTGAAGTTCTCGAAGAACCGAAAGCTGGTCTCTTTGGACGGATTCGCGGCGAAGCTCGAGTTCGCGCACGCGTTCGTCCCAGCGGGCCTCGCCCGAAGCGCTCGCGTCGCTCAGGCGGCGAGCGAAACGACCGTCCGCGCAACAGCGCTGGACGAACCGAACGACCCCGTGCCGAGAAGAAGCCCGAGGGCGAACCTCGTCCTGAGAAGGAAAGAAGTTCGGCACGATCGTCGTCCAACCCAAGGAACCAGAAGTCTGAAAAGAGTCCATCGAAGGAGGACAGTATGGCAGAGGGTATTTCGCTCGCCGAGCAAGGTGCTATCGCGAAGGAGTTCCTCGTAGGGCTCCTGGCGTCGATGGAGATTACGGCGGAAGTCTCGGTGAAAGAGATAGACGCGGAGACCGTGGAGTTGTCAGTAAACGCGAACCCCGCAACGGAACTAGGTGTTCTGGTGGGACCACGCGGATCGACGCTGCAGGCCCTCCAGGAAGTGACGCGCACCGTGGTGCAGTCAAAGAGCCCCAGTCGAACCGACCGGATCTTGGTAGACGTCGCTCAGTACCGCGAGCGCCGCGTAGCAGCGCTCGGCCGGTTTGCCCAGCAAGTGGCCTCGGATGTCGTTGAAACTGGTGAAGAGCGTGCTCTTGAACCGATGTCGGCAGCCGACCGTAAAGCCGTCCACGACGCTCTTTCCGAGAGCGAGAGCGTCGTGACGCGTTCAGAAGGTGAAGACCCTCGTCGCTTTGTGGTGGTCTCTCCGGCATAATGACTACGTGACAAATGATTGGTTGCCCCGCGCCCTCGAGGAATCGAGGGCGCGGGGTTTTTTAGGCCCACAGGCGATTGAGCCGCAAATCTCACACGCTCAAGGTTTTGCTCTTTGCTGGGAAGCGCTGCGTTCGACTCCCCCTTCGGATCTCCTCGATCTCGGAAGCGGCGGGGGTCTACCTGGACTTGTTCTCCTCGATCGCTGGCGCTGCCACGAGGTTTTCCTCGATTCCATGGGGAAGAGGAGCAACTTCCTGAAGGAGGTCCTCGCGTGGCCAGGTGCGCCGGAAACAGGTGAAGTGGTGGTTGCTCGCGCTGAGGACGCCGCTCGGTGGCCCGAATTGGAGGGAAAGTTCGACCTCGTAACGGCTCGTTCCTTCGGACCACCAGCAGTGACCGCAGAGTGTGCGGTGAGGTTTCTAAGGGTTGGGGGAGTCCTCATTGTCTCAGAACCTCCTGGAGAGCGGTCCGCAGAGCGTTGGAGCGAAAAGGGATTAGGCCTTCTGGGCCTCGTGGCTCAGGGGCGTTCACGGTACGGCACCGCGTATGAGGTCCTGGTAAAAGAGAAACCTACTGCTCGTGAATACCCCCGGCCGTCGGGAACTCCGAAGAAAAAACCACTTTTTTGATGTTTCACGTGAAACAATTCTGAGAACTCAATGGGTTGAAATGATCGACGGTTGGGGGAGTAAGTCATAAGAATTGGGATTACCCTTCTCAAGACCCTCGCGAAAACCGCTATCTCGATGTTCCACGTGAAACATTCCCGATTAGATCATCCGGCTCCCCCAACGGAACCTCGGAGAGTTGAGACCTACAGTCTGTGGATGATCGGACCTTCAGGAGGCGAGGCGGATCGTAAATCATGTTTCACGTGAAACATTCCCGATTAGATCATCCGGCTCCCCCAACGGAACCTCGGAAGTTGAGACCTACAGTCTGTGGATGATCGGACCTTCAGGAGGCGAGGAGAATCGTAAATCATGTTTCACGTGAAACATTCCCCGCTAAGTCATGCGGCTCCCAGCCAGCGCTCTGTGAAATTCGACTTGTCGACCAAGCCAACTGGTCAACCTGAGCCAATGAGGACCCTTTAGCGATGTTTCACGTGAAACAATTCTGAGAACTCAGTAGGTTGAAATGATCGACAGCTGGGGGAGTACGTCATAAGAATTGGGATTACCCTTCTCATGACCCTCGCGAAAACCGCTATCTCGATGTTTCACGTGAAACGTTCCCGGAGTAGTCCGTCGACACCTCCGCTGGATCTTGTGAAAGAGGAATCGAGACTTCGGGTTGGGGGTCTTCCACGGGCTCCCGGGGACTCTTCCAGAATGTTTCACGTGAAACATTCGAGTGGCGTTTTGGGAAGTTTCTCAGCTCAATTCTGGCGAAACACTTGCAATTAATAGTCTTAGGCCGGTAGTTCCTTTCGCGCAAATCAAGGGCTCAATCGTCGACCTGAATGTTTCACGTGAAACATTAGTACTTGACGGCCAGGCGAAAACCGAGTTGAATGGCAGTGGTTCGACGCAGTGTCGGTACGTACCTACGGTCGGGAAGAGGCTCATGGCGGACGCCAGCACAATGAAGATATTTGCTGTAGCCAACCAAAAAGGGGGCGTCGGCAAGACTACGACCACAATTTCATTGGGTGCGGCACTGGCTGAACGGGGCAAGAGAGTACTTGTCGTAGACCTAGATCCCCAAGGAAATGCCACCACCGGCCTGGGCGTTGACGGCCGTAGGTTCGAGCGTTCGGTATACGACGTCCTCTTGAACGACGTTCCCATGGTCGACATCGTCGAACCCACAGGGTTTAACAACCTTTTCGTGGCTCCGGCGACTCTTGATCTCGCGGGAGTCGAACAGGAACTCACGCAGGTAATTTCCCGCGAGCTACGCCTGAAAAAGGCAATTAGTTCAGTGGAAGGGGAGTTTGACTACATTTTCATCGACTGTCCCCCGTCGTTGGGTCTCATCACGATTAACGCCTTCGCCGCGGCGACGGACATCATGGTGCCTGTTCAGACCGAGTTTTACGCCCTTGAGGGGCTCACCCAGTTGCAGCGAATAGTTGATCTCGTTCAAAAAAATCTCAATCCTGAACTTAAAATCACCAAGGTCATCTTGACTATGTACGACTCGCGAAACACGCTATCCGTCGACGTGGCCAAGGAAGTCAAGAAGCATTTCGAGAACGAGCTTTGTCGGACCGTTGTTCCTCGCACCGTTCGCCTGGCCGAAGCTCCGTCCTTTGGCCAACCAATCACCGTGTTCGATCCATCGTCTAAGGGCGCCAAGGCGTACCGAGCGCTAGCAGAGGAGCTTATTAATGGCTAGAAAACCAGGTTTGGGGAAAGGGCTTGGAGCCCTCATCCCCGACAACAGTGCCGCGTCGAACGACGCAGCTAGCGACGTTCCATCCTCCGGCCCTCTGAGGATGGTGCCCGTCGATTCGATTCGTCCGAATCAGTTTCAACCTCGAAAGACCTTTAACGACGACAGTCTGAAGACATTGGCCGCGTCCGTCGCAGAACTCGGTGTCCTCCAGCCCATCATTGTTCGACCGGTGGAAGGTGAACCCGACAAGTACGAGTTGATCGCCGGAGAGCGCCGCTGGCGGGCAGCGGCCATCGCGAAACTTGAGTTGGTGCCGGTCCTTCTCCAAGATGACGTCAACGACCGGCTTTCACTCGAACAAGCGGTCGTCGAGAACCTTCATCGAGTGGACCTCCATGCTCTCGAAGAAGCAGCGGCCTACCAGCAGCTCGTTGACGAGTTCGACTTGACGCACGACCAGGTCGCCCAGCGTGTGGGTAAGAGTCGTGCTTATGTTACGAATACGTTACGACTATTGCAGCTAGGGGATGTTGCTCAGAGCGCGCTCGCGTCTTCTCAGATCACGGCCGGTCACGCGCGAGCGCTGTTGGCGGTCAGCGATCCGAACGCTCAAGCGACCATGGTCGCGAGGGTGATTAAGAATGAACTCTCAGTTCGCGCGACGGAGGAGACCGTCAAAACCTTCCTCGAACCAAGGCCCCTCGTGACGGCGGACGCCGCCGCGAAGACCCCCGACGGCGCACCAAGACTTCGTCCAGTACCCGACGCCAGCGTCGCTGAGCTCGAAGTACTCCTCGAAAGCTACCTTGACACGCGCGTCCATGTAGACCTAAAAGGGCGCAATGGCCGTATAATCATTGACTTTGCGGACCTTGACGACCTCGAGCGGCTCTATAGCGCGATCGCGAAGCCTAAGTGACCATCAACCTTCAACCTTCAACTTAACCCTCTTGTTGAAGTTTTCCCCAAGTTGTGGATGAAGTTGTGGGTTACTTCATTTTCGGCCTAATTCAAGGGTATTTGCCCTCTAAATAGGCAGTTTTGAAATGGTATTTCTACTGAAATCTGTGGATAACTTGCTCGACCACGCCCTCTAAAGCGGTGATGACTTGGTGAAGTACCTGTTCAGCGATATCGCCGTGCTCGACGTGCAAGGTGGTCATCGACGTCTCGCGCAGGATCGGCAACGCCATACCCGTCACTTCGACCCTCGGGACGTCGGGTAAGTGGGCGAGGAACGATGCGAGGGAGCTCGCGAGAATCTCACCTCGGTGAGAGTGGGACCGGTAGTTGGCCCAATAGTGCAGGTGAATGCCTTCGACGTGTTCGAGGGTTTGGAAGGACAACACCAGCGCGACGTCGTGGGTGTTGGCGAACAGCGCCGCCTCTTCTTGGGAGGTGTCAAGCAGGACGTGGACGAGATTGACGCCACCGAGGGTTCGCTCGAGTTCGTTCGCCAAGGGACCCTCGCCACAGAGGAGGACCGAACCCACCCGCAGGGGATCGAACCCGGCGAGATCGCGAGCGTCGGTCACCAGGCTGCGATTGGCGTTGGTCGCGCGCACGCGCCGGAGGGCCAAGAGCGTCGCCTTCGTTAACGTGCCGCAAGGTTCAAGTGCACAGTTACGTTGAAACTCGCACAGCGCCTCGGCCGACACTGTGCCAAAGATGCCGTCGATGCGTCCAGGGTTAAAGCCGAGTTGGGCGAGGAGTACTTGTAGTTCGGCGACGTCGTCACCGCGAAGTTGCGGACTCGTGAGGTACAAGAGACGCTGACCGAGATCCCAGCGTGCCTCTTCGAGTCGTTCCCACGTTGTTTGGTCGACGACCCCCGTCAAGGGCAGCCCGCGAGAGCGTTGAAAGGCTTCGACGAGGGCCACGACCTCGGCGTCAAAGACGTCGTCACCTTCGTTGGTTGCGCTGAGCGCGAGGGCACTCAGGCGTTCTTTGAGTTCGCGAACACGAGGGCCCGTGGCGCCAGGGCGTAGTGATTCGAAGGTCAGGTGAACTACAGGTTCGAAGTAATCTCTTGCAGAAGAGCGCCCTTGGGCTTTGCGCCGACAAGTCGGGCGATGACCTCGCCGTCTTTGAACAGCAAAAGCGTCGGGATGCTCATCACAGAGAATTTGGTGGCGGTCGCGACGTTCACGTCAACGTCCAACTTGCCAATGGCGAACTTGTCCGACTGCTCCACCGCGAGCTCTTCCAGGATGGGAGCAATCGTCTTACACGGACCACACCATTCGGCCCAAAAGTCCACCAGAATGGGCTTTTCGGACGAACCGATTGCCTCTTCGAAGGTCGCATCGGTCAGTGTCGTGATGTTCTCGCGCATGTGTACCTCCTAGAACGCCTCTTCGGCGCCGCAACAGCCACTTTAGCGACGAGGCCTAAATCCCTTGCACTTCGAGCCACCGTTCGGCGTCAATCGCCGCTATACAGCCCGATCCGGCCGAGGTCACGGCCTGGCGATAGACGTCATCTTGGACGTCGCCGGCGGCGAAGAGACCGTCAATGTTGGTGTACGAGCCCATGCCGGTACGCACGTAGCCGTTCTCGTGCAGATCGACTTGACCGGTGACGAGCGTGGTATTCGGGACGTGGCCAATCGCGACGAACACGCCCGTCACCAGCAGGACGCGCTCTTCGTCACTCAACGTGTCGCGAACCTTGAGGCCCATGACCTTGTCGCTGCCGAAGACCTCGGTGACCTGGGTGTTCCACTCAAAACGAATCTTCTCGTTGGCGAAGGCGCGCTCTTGCATGATCTTCGACGCACGAAGGGAGTCGCGTCGATGGATCAGTGTGACGCTCGACGCGAAGCGTGTGAGAAAGAGTGCCTCTTCGAGGGCCGAGTCGCCGCCGCCGACGACGGCGATGTCCTGACCACGGAAGAAGAAGCCGTCACAGGTGGCGCACGTGGAGAGTCCGTGGCTCAAGTACTGCTCTTCGCCGGGCACGTTCAACATGAGCGAGCGTGCGCCGGTCGCCAGGATCACGGCGTCGGCGGTGATGCTCGGCTCCACGTCGCCGGCCAGCCACGCACGAAAGGGGCGAACGGTGGTGTCGAGTTTGTGCACCTTCTCCACGCGAAGATCGGCGCCGAAGCGCATTGCTTGTTCGCGCATCTTCATCATGAGATCGGGGCCTGTGATCGCCTCTGGAAAACCGGGATAGTTCTCAACGTCGGTGGTGAGCATGAGCTGGCCGCCAGGCTGGTCACTCGTCGAAGAGGGCTCACCTTCGATGACGATGGGGGTCAACTGGGCCCGAGCGGCGTAAATGGCCGCTGTTAGTCCGGCCGGACCCGAGCCGATGATAAGGACACGAGTGTGATCGGGCATTACTTCCTTAGTTTGAGAGGGCGTCGTCGTCGCCAAATGACGAGCCCGAGAATGAGTGAGGCCGCGCCCACGGAGGCGTACGTGATCCACTCGTGGCCGTGAAATGCGTAGATGTTGAGGAGCCGAATGAATCCGATGATTAAGGCGGCCACGAACACTAACGCGACCAGCACGATAATGAAGCCGTAGGCCAAGGCGCGCGCAGCCATGATAATTGGACGCAGCACCTTGTCGTGCACGACGTCGAGCAAGTGGTCGAAGGCCGCCAGCAGTCGGTCAACGAGATCGGGCTCTCGCGGTTCGCTGGCTTCAGTCACACCATGAACCTAGTGGAGCGCGCTCGTCACGCTTCGATCCAGGTGAGGCCGATGATGCCAGGCCCCCCGTGCGCGCCCACCACTGGGCCGATGTCCGCGATGATCAACGGGAACTCGCTAGCGATGTCGCCAATGAGTGCTTCGAGCGCCGCGACGTCAGTACAAGCGCCTTGAATCAGCGCGAGGCGGCAAAGCGGTGCGTGTGAGCGCGCGACGTTGGCGACCGCGTTGAGGGCCTTGGCACGCGTGCGTTGACGGCCCGCCTCGGCGACGATGCCGTCCTTCAGCTCGACGAGGGGTTTAATCGAGAGCACCTGTCCGAGGAGGGCCTTCGCGCCGCCGACTCTGCCGCCCTTGATGAGGTGCTCGAGCGTGTCGAGGGCGGCGACGACGCCGGCCTTGGGCATGATCTTTTTGGCGTGCGCCACGAGTTCTTCGAGACTGGCGCCGGTCGCCGCGAGTTCGGCGACGTCGATGACGACGAGACCCTGGCCCATGGAGACGTTCAACGTGTCGAGCACGCGAACGTCGATCAGTCCGGCCACGGCCTCGGCCGCGATCGTCGCCGACTGGTGCGTGGCCGAGAGGAGCGAAGAGAGCGTGAGCACGACCACGCCGTCGCAGCCGTCGCTCTTCGCGCGCTCGTACGCCGCTTGGAAGGCACCGGGCGACGGCGCAGCCGTTTCCGGCAGGGTCTTGGATTCCTTGCACTTGGCCCAAAAGAGTTCGGGTGTCAAGTCGACGCGGTCGGTGAACTCCTCGTCGCCGAAGCGAATCGTGAGTGAGACGACGTCGATATCCAGACGACGCGCGAACGCTTCGGGCAGGTCACTCGCACTGTCGGTGACCACACGAATCCGAGCCATGCTTCCCCCTAGAACTGATCAAGACTTACACGTTTTGTGAAGCCTCGTCGAAGACGGCGACGTAAGAAGGCGACGACGAGTAAGTAGACGAGCGCGCCGGCGAGTACGGCGCCGCCAAAGCGCGTCACCAGCCCGAGGCCTCTCGACCACGACGGCAGCGCGTAGACGACCGCCATGATCGCGGTGGCGAACAGCGAAGACCAGAGGCTACGCCGCACGTGCACGCTCCACACGCCCGAGATGATGTTGACCTGATGGCGGGCCAGCACCCCGAGCGCCGCGACGGCAGCGACGCTGTAGCCCAGAGAGACGCTGGCGGTGAGGCCGGCGAGCGAGTGTCGTCCGAGGAGGACACAGAGCACGATCGTGAGCGCGTTCTCAAAGGCGTAGAGCACGAAGACCTCGCGCGCGCGCTGCATCGCTTGGAGACCGCGCACGCCGAGTTGGAAGATCGTGAATCCCGGGAGCCCCGCGGCGAGTACCGCCAGCACGGTGCCCGCCGGGATCCGGTGCGCGGCGTTCACGTGGTTGAACAGGATCGCCACGATGGGTTGGGCGAGGATGACGAGTACCAACGTGCACGGGAGGATGATGACGAGCGACTGGCGTAGGCCAAAGCGCAGTCGCTCACTCAGTCCCTCGAAGTCTCGAGCGGTCGCGAAGCCGGCGAGTTGGGGCGTGAGAGCGCCGAGCACTGACACCACGACGACGGCGTAGGGCATCTGCATCAACGACCAGCCGTAGGTGTAGGCACTGACCGCGTGGGTGTTCGTGCCGAGGCCAAAGGCGTAGGCCAACACCACGTACAGCGAGATCTGATTGGCGAGAACGACGAGCAACGTCCAGCTGCCCAGGCGTCCGACGGCCTTCACGGCGGGATCCTTCAGATCAAGGCGGAGGCTGAGCCGCCAGAGGTTGCTGCGAGCGAGCGAGGGCAGAAGACAGAGAAACTGGACCGCCACGCCGAGTGTTGTGCCAAGTCCCAGCCAGAGCAGGTCGCGCGACCCACTCAGTGCCGAGAGGACCGGCGTCGGGTCGACGAGGTGGAACCAGATCAGCACGCCGATGCAGACCACGTTGTTCGCGACCGGCACCCAGGTCGCCACGCCAAAGCGTTTGCGAATGTTGAGCAGGGACGTCGCGATGCCGATGACGCCGTAGAAGAATATCTGGGGCACGAACCAACGAAGTAGCTCGGTCGCCACGGCGCGCTCTTGAACCAAGACGGCCGCCGAGCGCACCGACGACGTGTGTTGCAGCGCGGTGAAGCCGTCGATGATCCACGGCGCACAGAACCACGAGGCGACGGACGCCACGACGAGTACCAGTACCGACCCCGTGATGACGCTCGAGATCGATCGCCACGCGCGTCGCTCACCGTCGAGGGCGAGACGCTCCACGAAGACGGGGATGAACGTGGCCGTCGCGATGCCGCCGAGCACGATATCGAAGAGCATGTTGGGCACCGTGTTGGCAAGGTTGAAGGCGTCCGAGATAGGCGTGAAGCCGAGCACCCACACCAGCACGAGGACGCGAAAGAAACCGGTGATCCGTGAGACCAGGGTGCCACTGGCCATGGAGGCGACGCGCGAAGAGTGCGAGGCTTCGACGCTCATCGGGCGTGACGGCCCTTGGTGCGTCGACGGTTCGTGCGCCACCACCACAGCGCCAGTACGAACAACGACGCGAACGTGAGCACGTAGCCAACGACGGACGTCCCGGCGATTCGAACCTGGATGGCACTGAGCGCCAGCACGACTTGACCATTCGGCGTCGTGAGCACCACCTGGAGAGTCATCGAGCTGCCCTGGGGGTTCGCGGTGGGCACGCGAATGGACTCAGTGGGCGAGCTCATGGTGACGGCGGCGGCGTTGCCCTTGGGAAACGAGACGCGGTCCGTCACGAGATGCACGACGGCGTCGACGGTGTAGGGCGCGCGCGAGATGACGGTGATGGGCAGCGAGGTGCCCTGGCCCGCGAGCGTGATGGCGCTCGCGTCAATCGAAAACTGGCCGAGCTGCGCGTTCAGTTGATTGTTCGCGGCGTTGATGGCGCTCTGGCGTTGATTCGCGTTGCCGAGGATCTCCGTTCGCGCGACCCCGACGCGAAGGGCGAGCGCCTCCGAACCCGACGTGATGCTCTGGGCGTACGAGTTGGCAGCGCCGATCAGCGTCAGCAGCGACGAGACGTTGTGCGCGGACCACGTGGACGAACTCGTCGTATGACTCAGCGTGCGTATCGCGGGTGCGCCGTTCGTGCCAATGAGCGCCGAGTTGAACGACGGCGTGAGTGAGGCGAGTTGGCCGTAGGGGTCGTTCCCGAGACCACTCAATAGATCGCTCATGAAGGTCGACGACGCGGAGCCGATGGTCTGATCGATGACGACCGTGCGATCCGAGCGCGCGTTGGGGTACTCGAAGTGTAAGTAGGCGAGCCACGCCAACGTGAGTGCGGCGCGACGTCCCGGTTCGATGGACGCGTCACTCACGAGCGCCGACAGGGGACCGTCGATACTCAGCGCGGTCAAGGAACCCGCGCCGGCGACGTGAAAGGGCGCCCCCCACGTGAGCGTGCTGGACGGAGCTTGGGTGAGTTCATCTTCGGGCAGGACCACGTCGCTGACCCCGCCACCGGCGAGCGCGAGCAGACTGGTGGGTGTCTGCACGCCACTCAGCAGTACCGGTTGGTCCACGTAGACGCCGGTCAGTGATTTGAGGACGCGCTGAGAGAGCGCGAGCTGCTGGGGGATCTGGGTCGTGAGACCGTTCTCCGAGAGGCCGGCGAAGTCAATGGAGCCCGGCGGCGCGTCGACGGCACGATGCAGGGGGCTCGCAAGCGCCTTGTTGAGAGCGTCACGCCACTGCGTGCCCGTACTTTGATTGAAGTCGATGGCGGTCAGCGTTTCGTAGTCAGCGCTCAGCGTGAGTGGTGACGAGGCAAAGTGGCCAATGGTGTTCAGGACACTGATCGATCGTTTTGGGTGCTGCAGGGAGTTCCGGTTCAGCGTCTCTACCAGCGCGACCTGGAGGGGCTTGGTGACGGGCGTCGTCTTTATCGCCAAGAGCGACCACTTCGTGAGCGTCACGCCATTGACCTCGAGACGGTAACGAAGGGGGTAGACCCCGGCACATCCCTTAGCGGCGCAGGTGAGGTGGAGTCGCGCCGCGACGCCGTGGCACGAACGCGGAGGTGTCTTTAGTTTTCTCGTGTAGACCGAGACGCTGAAGGTGGCTTCGCCGTGTTGTAGACAGTTCAGCGCGAAGGTCCCCGTTGACGAGATCGCCGGCGTCGTCGCGCCCACGCCCAAGACGATGGCGCTCAACGCCGAGGTCGAGGTGAGCGCCGGGAAGAGCGCCACGTTCGCGCTCGCGTTGGTTTTCGCTGGTGAAAGGCGCACCGTGGTGGCGAAGTGCAAGATGCCGTGCGGGGACAAGGTTGCCAGTGCGTTCTGGTGCACGACGGTGAAGCCTGGCGTCGTGTCAGCCCACGAGGCCGAGGGCCACGTCACCGTTGCGAGGCTGAGGAGTACGACGCTGAGCGCCCGCCACCAGGTCGTAAATCGGTGGGACATGCAGTTACAGGCTACCTGCGTAAGGCCTGCGCTTCGGGAGCCCGTAACCTTCATTCGCAGTGACTTCCTTTACCAACGCCCACGATCGACTCGCCGAACTCGCGTTGTTGTCGCGTCCACTCAGCGAAGCGTTCGCCGACGCGGGCTTCTCTCTCTACGCCGTCGGTGGTTCTGTTCGAGACGCGTTGCTCGGTGAAACTCGACGCGACGACTTTGAGATCGACTTCACGACGAACGCTCGGCCCGACGACATCGAGCGACTCATGAAGCCCGTGTGCAGCGCGTTATGGCAGCAAGGAAGGGCTTTTGGGACCATTGGGGGAACCCTTCGAGAAGGTGGTCTCAAGGTCGAGATCACGACGTTTCGCTCCGAGTCCTACGTCGACCACTCCCGTAAGCCTTCGGTGGAGTGGGGCGACTCGCTCGAGGCCGACCTCGGGCGGCGTGACTTCACGATCAACGCCCTCGCGCTCGACGTGATCGCACTGAACGCCGAAACGCCCGACGTCCAGACGCTGTTCGACTTTCACCATGGATTTCGTGACCTCAACGATCGCGTGTTGCGCACGCCGATCGATCCCGAGATTCTCTTCGCCGACGATCCCCTTCGGATGCTGCGCGCCGCGCGCTTCGCGGCGCGCTTTGACATGACCATCGATCCCGCGTTGGAGGCGGCCGCGACGAAGATGGCCGAGCAACTTACCAAGGTGTCGCCCGAACGCGTTCGCGGCGAGCTCGACCTGCTCCTACTCACCGCGCAACCCTCGCTTGGACTTGACTTCATCGTGCGCACGGGACTGGCGGAATACTTCCTTCCCGAACTGCCCAAACTGCAGCTCGAGCAGGACCCCGTGCACCAGCACAAGGACGTCCTTCGCCACACCTGGGCCGTGGTTGACAAGACCTCGCCGTCGCTGGTCTTGCGCCTGGGTGCACTCTTTCACGACGTCGGCAAACCCAACACCCGCGCGATCAGCGACGAGGGCGTGACGTTTCGATTCCACGACGTGGTGGGCGCGAAGATGACGCGTAAACGCATGACCGCGTTGAAGTACTCCTCGGAGATGATCGACGACGTCTCGATGTTGGTCGAGCTGCACCTGCGCTTTCACACCTACAAGTTGGGGTGGAGCGACAAGGCCGTTCGACGCTACGTGCGCGACGCGGGTCCGCTGCTTGAAGAACTCAACGAGCTAACGCGATGCGACTGCACGACGCGTAACGCACGAAAGGCGGCGGTTCTCGCCGAGCGAATGGACGAACTCGAAGATCGCATTGCCGTCTTACGCGAGCAAGAAGACCTCGGTCGCCTTCGTCCGGCCCTCGACGGGGTTGAGGTGATGGCGCTCTTGGGTATTGGGCCGAGCCGCGCGGTCGGTCAAGCGCTCGATTTTCTGATGGAGATTCGTCTCGACGAGGGCGAGATCACTGCTGACGACGCGGCGAAGCGCCTGACGGCTTGGTGGGCGAGTCAATAACCAGTGATTGGGCGGCGACCCGCAGGCGCGAGTCGCGACGCGCCATGATGAGAGGATGAATCTCACCCTCCGCCCTTTCGTCGCCGTCGTGATCGCCGTCGCGTCACTCTCCTCACTCTCTTCGCTTTTTGTCGCCGGATCGTCGAGTGCTGCGACGGTGCCCGAGTGTTCGTACTCCACCATGAAGGTGACCTTGGGGGCCACCTACGTTGGTGGCGCAGGGTACGCCGCGGGTACTCGCCTCGTGCCCATCCTTTTTACGAATAAAGGTGTCGCGTGCCACCTCCCCTTGACCGGACCCAAGATTGTCGCCTTTCGTTCAGCGAAGGTTGGGAAAAAGACCACGGCGCAGGACTCTCGTCCGGCCCTTTGGAAGGAACGGTGGGTCGTGCTCGCAGCGAAAGCGCACGTAGAAGCTCTCTTCGAGATCGTCGCACTCCCGAGCGCGTCGATGAACACTCGCGCCTGCGGTGAAGCGACGGCGACGGGGCTCACCGTGTCGGGCTTTGGACAACCCCTCGCGAGCTGGATCTACTTCGCACGAAGCCTGCCCGGTGTCTGTTTCTACGCCGGCCCCACGCCGGCCACGATCAACGTCAAAGAGGTGTGGGTCGGCGCCGTCAAGTGAGTCACGCGCTTTGGCGCGGTGTGATCGTCAGTGATCAGCCACGTCGTGGGCGAATGGCGACGCTTCTAGGGCCAGGTGGGGTTGTCGGCGCCCGCGGCGAAGGCGTCGATCATGTCGTGCGCCTCGTCGTCGTGGAACTGCACGGGCGGCGACTTCATGAAGTAGGCCGAAGGCCCGAGCAGTGGCCCACCGATACCGCGGTCGAGCGCGAGCTTGGCGCAGCGTACGGCGTCGATGATGACGCCGGCCGAGTTGGGGGAGTCCCAAACTTCGAGCTTCAGTTCGATGTTGAGTGGGGCGTCACCGAAGTTACGACCCTCCATGCGGATGTAGGCCCACTTGCGGTCATTGAGCCACGGCACGTAGTCGCTCGGGCCAATGTGCACGTCGTCGGGGTCCAGGTCGTTCAGTTCCAACTGTGAGGTGACGGCTTGGGTCTTCGAGACCTTCTTCGACTCCAAGCGGTCACGATCGAGCATGTTCTTGAAGTCCATGTTGCCGCCCACGTTGAGCTGATAAGTGTGGTCGAGGGTGAGACCGCGGTCTTCGAAGAGGCGGGTGAGGACCCGGTGCACGATCGTGGCGCCGACCTGGCTCTTGATGTCGTCACCGATGATGGGCAGACCCGCGTCGCTGAACTTCTTAGCCCACACGGGGTCCGAGGCGATGAAGACGGGGATGGCGTTCACGAAGGCGACGCCCGCGTCGAGCGCGGCCTGGGCGTAGTAGCGCTGAGCGTCTTCTGAGCCGACCGGTAGGTACGAGACGAGGACTTCGGCCTTCGCGTCACGCAGAGCCTGGGCCACGTCGACGGCCTCGAGGGGCGACTCTTCAATCGCGGCTCGGTAGTACTTGTTCAGTCCGTCCATGGTCGGTCCACGCATCACGGTCACGCCGAGTGAGGGGACGTCGGCGAACTTGATGGTGTTGTTCTGGCCGCCATCGATGGCCTTACCGAGGTCGTTGCCGACTTTGGAGGCGTCGACGTCAAAAGCCGCCACGAACTCGAGGTCGCTGACGTGATAGCCGCCAAGCACCACGTGCATGAGACCGGGGACGTGGTCGCCGGACTTTGCTTCGCGGTAGTACGTGACGCCCTGGATGAGTGAACTGGCGCAGTTTCCTACGCCGGCGATCGCCACACGAATCTTGTTCATGGCTTTCCTTTCCTACTTCGCGTCTTTGGCGAAGGTTTGCTGATTACTTCGTTCTGAGGTCAACAGGTCGTCAATCCACGCGAGATCGAGTTCGACGCCCCGGGCGGCGTGTTCCATCACGCCGCGTGCGTAGTCGTCAAGTTCTTCGTTGTGCGAGCCGGCGCGCACTTCGGCCAGACGCTCCACCAGGTCGGTGCGGCGACGCTCTAAGAGGCTGACGCGACGATTGGGGGTGAGGTACTTGGCGAGGGCCATACGCAAGGAGAAGTTCTTGCCGTCGTCGAGCGTTGAAGGGTCGCCGAGCAAGACAACGAACTCTTGGCGGCCGCGATCGGTGATTCGATACACCTTGCGTCCGCGTCGACCGAGCCCGGTCGTGGCCCGAAGTGATCGAAGTGACGCACGCTCACCCGAGAGCGACCCCGTCGAGAGCGGGCTCTGACGTGGTGAGATTGGCGCGACGGCTTCGACGAACCCGTGTCGCTCGAGACGAGCGAGCGCCGGATAGATCGATCCGAACGAGACGTTCGCCCAAAGGCCGAGTCGTTCACGGAGGCGACTGCGGATCTCGTAGCCGTGGTGGTCACGGTCCATCAGCAGACCTAGGATCGCGATGTCTAACACGCGATTGATTATATCAGGTCGATATATCGAACGTGACGGTCCGTGCTGTTCCTGTCATATCACCGGAGGTAAGGTCGCCGGTAATGGATAAGCGCTTCCGCACGAGCACGGCAGACGGAGCCGTCGTCGAGTTCGGTCTCGTTCGTCACGCGCTCCTCGCCAAGGTCGCCGCGGGTCAACTCCGTTACGAGGACATCTGTGACGCGCACCCCGAACTTCTGCGCGCCGCGCGCAACATTGGACGCAAGACCGGTGAGACCTGTCCGGTCTGCAGCGACGCTGAACTCGTCGAAGTGACGTACGTCTTTGGCGCGCGCCTCCCGTCGGGCGGTACGTGTCCCTCGACGCGCGCGGAACTCTTGAAACTTGAGCGACGCGAAGACCCGGTGCAGTGCTACGCCGTCGAGGTCTGTGTCGCGTGTTCCTTTCACCACCTCGTTCGAAAGTGGAGTGCCGGAAGTCACCGGGCGAGGCGCAGCGTGACCTACGTCAAAGAAGTGGGCGAGTGAAGCTCACGGCGCCGGTCATCCGGGGGCGCAAGCGCCGCGACGGAGCGACACCCCTCGTCATGGTGACGGCGTACGACGAGCCCGGCGCGCGCTTCGCCAGTGCCGCCGGCGTCGACGTGATCTTGGTAGGGGACTCACTCGCCAACGTCGTGCTCGGTCACGAGGACACGTTGCACGTTACTGTCGACGAGATGTGTCACCACGTGCGCGCTGTCGCGGCCGCGAAGCCCGAGGTGCACGTCGTGGCGGACATGCCTTGGTTGAGTTACCACTTGAGCGTCGCCGACAGCGTTCGCAACGCCGCGGCACTCATTCGCAGTGGCGCTGACAGCGTCAAGCTCGAAGGCGGTCGAGTACGTCGCGAGGTCGTGCGCGCCATCCTCGACGCGGAGATCCCCGTGATGGGTCACCTCGGTCTCACCCCGCAGAGCGTGATGGCCTTCGGCGGCTTCAAGGTGCAGGCGAAGACCCGCGAGGCCGCCCAGCAGCTTCAACTCGACGCGAAGGTCCTCCAAGACGAGGGCGTCTTCGCGGTCGTTATCGAAGGGGTGCCGAGCGTGGTGGGCACGCGCGTCACCGAGGCCCTGGAGATCCCCACCATCGGGATCGGGGCCGGCCCCGATACTGACGGTCAGGTGCTGGTCTTTCACGATCTTTTGGGACTCACGAAGGGATCGCCCGCGAAGTTCGTGCGACAGTACGCGAACCTCGGACCGCTCATCACCGACGCCCTGGCCCACTTCGCCTCGGACGTGAGAAACGGGGAGTTTCCAGGCCCAAGCGAGGTCTACGCCAACCCCGAGGATTTGGTGAATTAGTCAATTTTCGGCCCAGGCGGTAGACTTTTCTTCCCACAAGCGTGGGGAAGTACCAATCAAACCCTGCTCTGTTTTCCGCAGAGCCCGGCTAGTTCGGACCAGAGGGAAAGGAACCGGCCATGAGGCCATATGAAACGATGATCGTGTTCGACACTGCCGTCGACGCGCAAGCCATCCAGATCGCTCTCGATCGTGCGTTAGAAACCATTCGCACGAACGCGGGAACCCCCGGAACCATCGACCGTTGGGGCAAGCGTCCCTTGGCGTACGAAATCAACAAGCGTAAAGAGGGTTACTACGTCCTGGTGGAGTTCAGCGGTGAGTCGACGACCGTCGACGAACTCGACCGCATCTTGACTCTCTCGGACGAGGTCCTTCGCTTCAAGATCCTTCGTCGCCACGTCAAGACCAACGCCAGCCGTGTCACGGCGCAGGCGTAGGTTCGGACGCGTAACGCTAAGGAGAAGCTATGGCTGACAACACCATTACCGTCATCGGGAACATCACTCGTGACCCCGAACTCAAATTCTTGAACAGCGGTCAAGCGGCGGTTCGACTTTCCATCGCCGTGAATCGTCGCTGGCAGAACCGTCAGACCCAGGAGTGGGAAGAGCGTGTGTCGTACTTCGAGGTCACGGGCTACGGCTCGATGGCCGAGAACGCCGCGAACTCACTGGCCAAGGGCAACCGGGTGATCGTCTCGGGTCGTCTCGAGCAGCGCAGTTGGGAGACCGAGAACGGAGACAAGCGCTCCATCGTCGAGATCAACGCCGACGAGATCGCCCCGTCACTGCGTTTCGCCACCGCGGTCGTCACCAGGACGCCGCGCGCGGAGGGATCCAACTTCCCCTCGAACGACCGTCCCGCGGCACCACGAACGAACGAACCAAGTACCTACGCCTTTGATGAGGAGCCTTTCTAATGCCACGTATTAATAACCCCAAACCGCCGAAGCGCGCGCCCAAGATCGACATTCGGCGTGGGGCGAAGAAAAAGCCCTGCTCGTTTTGCCAGCACGGTGTTGACCGCGTTGACTACAAGGACCTGGCCCAACTGCGTAAGTACATCTCGGATCGCGGCAAGATTCGTGGCCGCAAGGTCTCGGGTAACTGTCAGCAGCATCAGCGTGACGTTGGTGACGCCATCAAGACGGCGCGCGAACTGGCGCTCTTGCCGTACACCCAGCGCACCGTGACCGAGCGTCGTGGTGGCCGTGGACGTGAGGGCCGCGATGGTCGAGACGGACGCGACGACCGTGGTCCGCGCGGGCCGCGCCCCAGCCGCGACAGCGCGGAGAGTCCGGCCGCAACCCCCGCTGCTGACGGCGTGCTCTTAGACGACGCCTCGACGGCCGAAGCGGTCTTCGAGACCGAGTTGACAGTGGAGGTCGGCGAATGAAGGTCCTGCTACGAAGTGACGTACACGGCCTCGGGCGCCGCGGCGACATCGTGGTCGTGAAGTCGGGCTACGCCCGTAACTTCCTTCTCCCGTCGGGCGCCGCGTTGGTGGCGAGTGACTCGACCGAGACTCAGGCGACCTTGATGCGAAAGGCTCGTGACATCATCGACGCGAAGAGTCGCGAGGCCGCAGAGGCCCAAAAGGCGCTTATCGAGAAGTCGACGCTGACCATTGGGGCGCGCGCGAGCGCGAACGGACGTCTCTTTGGATCCATTGGCGAGACCGATATCGTGAACGCGATTCGCACTGCGACGGGCATCTCGCTCGATCGCCACGCGATCAATTTGGCCGAGCACCTGAAAGAGGTCGGAAATTCTATCGCGACGGCGACACTCTTCGACGGTGTTGTCGCGAACGTAAACATTGAGGTAGTGGCCAAGTAACGCAAGACCTCAACGATTGTTTGAATGTTGTTCTTCGCCGGAGCTTTCGCTCCGGCGAAGTTCATGTCACACCCTCTTGAGAGTGTGGACAACGTGAAGATTAGACACAGGTATATCCCCACGTTGTTGTTCTTGTGCCCCACAACCGAATTGAACGACCGTTGAGGTCTTATGACACAGATTGAAATCGACCGCGTCCGTCAAGTTCCAGGTGGGCGTGTACCGCCCAGTGTCATCGAAGCCGAGGAGTCACTTATCGGCGCCATGTTGCTCTCCCAAGAGGCCGTGAGCGTCGCCTACGAGAACGTGCAGGCGGAAGACTTCTATCGTCCACTGCACGGTCAGATCTTCAGTGCGATCATCGCACTCGCGCACGCGGGCGAACCCGTCGACTACGTCACGGTGCAGGCGAAACTCCAGGAGCGTGGCGCGGTCGCGGTGGAGTTGGCCGTACTCTCGTCGCTGCAGATCAACACGCCCTCGGCCGCGAACGCGCAACACTACGCCGAGCTCGTTCGTGAGAAGGCCCAACAGCGCCGCCTCATCTCCGTGGCCGGCGAGATCGTCGACGACGCCTACGTCGCCACCGACGACGTCGTTGGTCTCATCGACGAGGCCGAGCGCAAGATCAACGCCATTGGCGATGACCGCAAGATCGACTCGGTGTCACCCTTGCAGCGACTGCTGCTCAGCGAAGCCGACATCCTCGAGCAGCGCGGTGAGACGAGGGGCCAGTTTCACGGTCTCGAGACCGGCTACCGCTCGCTCGACGCGATCCTCCAGGGCCTACAGAAGAGTTCGATGACCATCGTCGGCGCTCGTCCGGCCACGGGTAAGACGGCTTTCGCGCTGGGCATCTTGATCCACGTGGGCGCGGTCGTGAATCGTCCCGCGCTCTTCTTCTCCTTGGAGATGAGTCGCCAGGAGTTGGCGGAACGAATCCTCGCCTCGACCGCGCGAATCGACTCGTCGAAGTTGCGTACGGGTGACTTGAACGAAGCCGACTGGAACCGGGCGCACGAGGCCTTCGGGTATCTCCAGTCCGCCAAAGTCTTCATCGACGACAACCCGAGTCTCACCATCATGGACGTGCGCGCCCGCGCTCGACGCATCAAGCAGCAAAACGGTGACCTCGGCGTGGTCATCATTGACTACTTGCAGTTGATGAGTAGCCGTGGCCGGGCCGAGAACCGTCAGGTCGAGGTCTCGGAGATGAGCCGATCACTAAAGATCCTCGCGCGCGAACTCGAGTGTCCTGTGGTGGCCCTGTCGCAGCTCTCACGAAAGCTCGAAGAGCGTGCCGACAAGCGGCCAATGATGTCGGACCTTCGTGAGTCGGGCTCGTTAGAGCAAGACGCCGACGTCGTCTTGTTCTTGTACCGTCCCGAGATCTACGGCGACGTGTCCAACGATATGAAAGCGGACGCCGAGATCATCGTGGGCAAGAACCGTAACGGTCCCACGCGCACCGCGCACCTCACGTGGCGTGGCGAGTTCGCTCGATTCGACAACGTGGCCGAGGCCCGAGAGATCTAGGCTAGGAACCAGGGCGTTATGAAGAATGCCAAGTCTTTTTGAACACTCAATGAGCAAATGAACGACGCTTCGACGTTAAGTAGCAAGATCGCTAAAAGCTCATCGGGGAGATCCGGACATCTGCCTATGCGAGATTCCCTGCGCAATCGTAGGTGACTTCATTTGACGCACGTCATGTCGATAAGTGTTGACATTGCCAACGAGGGCTAGTGCAAAAACTATTCCGATAGCGACGCTGCCGATGACGATAACTCTGCGTGTCTTCACACCCGGCAATCTCACGCGCGCTCTGCGCGACCAGTCCCTGGGGGAGATTCTGCGAATATCCTTGGCGTGGGCAACAACGTGGATCACCACTAGCAGTAGCCAAAAGTCGAAACTGATCAAGTGAACGTACCGCAAGCTGCCGCCAAGAGCCGACGGCGCCAAGAAGAGAACATAACCGCTGGAGAACAATATGACCGTCGCAAGAAAAAACAACGGTCCGATCATCCGCAAAAATGGAGGCGGCGGACCCTTTCGTCGGAAGGCCTCGTTGCCTCTGTAGTACCCGAGGAATCGTCGCACAACTGAACCCATCTTGACGAGTAGCGGGGGTACCACCATGAGTCCAATAAATACGTGAAGTGTCAACAGCGAGTTGACGCCCAACAGCACGGTTACGACCTCTATGGGAAAAAGAACCAGTAGCACCACGGCCGACGAACCGGTAACTCGCTCGTTCGCCTCGACCAACTGATCACCCGCGTTCGGCGCAGCCGCTGGTGCCTTTTGCAAACTCAAACTCATGACACTTTCCTCTCGTTTTTGGATCACCACTCCGACTGCGTTGAAGCAGATCTCCTATTGGAGAAATCAGTTCCGCAAAGTGAAACCACCCGCACCGAGTTAGAAGAGGCTGCCATTTCGCGTTCTACAAGTACTGAGACAAAGCGATGCGAAGAAGAGTTTCCGTCAAGTGATCTCCACATCTGGCTTTCAGGTCGGTAGTGTCAGCGATCCTCAATCCACCGGTTCGATTGCTAAAGCGTTCCGGACGCTGCACACTTCTGGATTCAGGTTGTGTCGAAGTCGTTCCATCAATTGGACCCCACAACGAGTTCATTTGGGCGGCTCCGCGTCGTCCACGTCGTAGCAAAGTAGGTGAGTGGCTCATCAGTGTGCGACCACTTCGCTGGCCTTGTGGTCCGAGGTGGCGTCGGCGGCGACTTTCGGCGAGCGCACGAGGACTGCCGTCACCACGAAGCCCACGGCCACGCACGACACGGCAATGATGAAAGCTATTCGAAAGCCCCCCGCTAGGGCGTTGACTTGCGAATCGCCATGAGCGAGCAGCGACGCGGAGCGCGTGCTCGAAGCGACGCCGAGAATGGCCACGGCGATGGCGGCAGCAACTTGCTGGGTGAGATTCACGACTCCTGAGCCGATCCCGGCCTGAGCTTTCGGGAAATTGGCGAGGCCAATCGTGAACAGCGGCGGGAAGGCAGTACTCGCTCCGAATCCGATGAGCAGGAGGCCGAAGAAGAGCTGGGGAAAGTAGTGGGTCGTTGGAGTGCTCGTGGCGAACAGCATCAGGCCGATGAACGCCGCAGTGAGGCCGATCAAGACGGTGAGCTTGGGTCGTAGACGGCGAACCATCCAGGCGGTGAGTCCGAGCGACATCGCCGCCACCGCGAGTGCCTGGGGCAAGAAGGCGACGCCGGTGCGAATGGCGCTGAAGTGCAGAACTTTCTGCAGCATCTGGACGCCGATGAAAAGGGTGCTGTAGAGCCCGACGATCGTGAGTCCCCGGGCCAGGCTTGAAGCGCCCAGTCCCTTCGAGCGCAGTAAGGCTAAGGGGATCATCGGGTGGGCCAGACGCGACTCGAGGATGAAGAAGGCCACTAGGACGACCACCGATGCTGCCGCGAACTCGATGGTGTGCGCTGATTTCCATCCGTACTGGGTTGAGGTGGCGATGGCGTAGATACCGAGCATCAACCCCCCGGTACTTAGGACTGCGCCCCCGACGTCGACGCCAGCCTTTAGCCCGAGCCCCTTGTTGTTTTCGAGAAAGCGCGTCCCGGCGATGGCGGTGAGCACACCAATAGGCACATTGATGAAGAAGATCCAGTGCCAGCTGAGCGTCTGGGTGAGCACGCCACCGAGCAAAAGACCCAAGGAACCTCCGCCGATTGAGACGAGGACGTAGGCGCTCATGGCCTTGGTGCGCTCGCGCGCATCGGGGAACTCGGCCACGATCATCGCCAGGATCACCGAAGCCGAGAACGCGGCACCGAAGCCCTGGACGAAGCGCGCAGCGATCAAGATCGCCGCGGAGCTCGCCATACCGCAGACGACCGAGGCGATGGTGAAGATGGTCACGCCGGAGAGGAACACCTTTTTGCGCCCGATGAGGTCGCCCAGGCGACCGGCCACCAAGAGAGCACCGCCGAACGTGATGAGGTAGGCGTCAATCACCCAGCCCAGGCTGGATTGGGACATATGCAGGTCGCGCTGCATGGTGGGAAGGGCGATGTTCACGATGGTCTGGTCGAGGGTGTTCATCAGCATCCCGAAACAGACGATGATCAACGCCAGCCAACGGCGGGAAATTTTGGGTGTGGTTGTGGTCATGGGAGTAATGATAGTCACTAGTATGGTGAGTGTCAAGAGAAAGTTAGAATAATTATTGTGTCTATGATTAAAGCCATGACGAATCAAGAGCCTGCACTGACCCCGCTGCTGTCGCGCTTGTCACGCGCTGTCTATCGCCGCACGTCCGAGGAGCTGCTCGGCATGCGGCTGAAGGACTACGTGGCGCTAGCCAACCTGGTGCATCGCACGGGTATTAGCCAACAAGAGATGGGCAGCATGCTGTGTGTCGACGCCAACAACCTGGTGATTCTGCTGAACGAGCTCGAGGCGGCCGGACTAGTTCTGCGTCAGCGCGATCCGAGCGACCGGCGACGACACCTGGTCGACATCACCCCTGAGGGCCGTCGAGCCCTAGAGCGGGCCGAGCAAAATATCGCCACTATTGAGGACGAGATGCTTCGCGCCCTCTCGCCGAAGGAGCGGACCTCTTTGCGTCGGATGCTGGCGAAGGCGATCGAGGGCGCGCCGATGGACGTCCCGGCCTAGTTACGTCCAGGAGGAACTGTTCATTTCGACTCGTTCGGCGTTGTGTTGAACGTTCGGTTTTGGCCATTTCTCGAGATGATGGTGGATCTTTGAGGAGCAATTTTGATCATTCTGATCCGATTCCTTCATCGAGCGCGGTGCGCCTCACGCGACTGGTTACGAAAGGCAGGAGTGCGTCGGCACGGTTCCGGTCGCGGGAGTTTCGGCGACGTCGCGCTCGATGACGCTGGCGGGAATGGCGTAGGCCGTGCTCGATTGACTGACCAGTTTGGACTCGATGATGCCCACCGCGGATGATCCGTCCATGACAGGACTACCCGAGTTACCGGGTTGCACGTTGACCTCCACGACGAGCACGGTCTTCATGAGAATCGACTGGTTGTAGATGTCGCGTCCCTGTGCCGTGAGCACGCCGTCGATCACGCCGGGTGCCCTGGTGCGCGTGGCGTCAAGCGGGAAACCAACGACGCTCACCCGCGAGCCGCGATCAGGGGTTGTCGTGCGTAAGGGCAGCGGTGTCCCGCTTGAGGGCACGCGAAGCACCGCGACGTCGTTGTTGGCATCGAAGAGCGCCACCTGGGCCGGCGCACCGTTCACGGTGATGCTCGTGTGCCCGGCGACGACGTGCGCGTTCGTCACGACCTCGTGCGCCGACACGTAGAAGGCCGTCCCTTCGCTGAGGGCCGCACACGCACCGCTCGCGAGGACTTTCACCACGTCGCTCGGTGCACTCAACGACGTGATGAGGGGACCCAGACTTTTGGGGTCCACGTACGACCTCAGCGTTGGCTCGACGACGCTCGCGAAGACGTTGGGGAAATTGATATTGCGAAACAGTGATTGCACCTTGGCGTCGAGCGAGGGGACGGGTGGCATGACGCGGCCCATTGCGGAGAGAATGCTCGACTGTTGGATGCCAGTGGCGAACGAGCCCCACGTCGTCGAGGCCAAGAGTCCCGCCGCCAGCCAACAACCCACGAGAGCGCCCGCGGCCCCCACCGCGGTCCCCGCGATCCGATCGACCCGACCCAACTTCATCGTGCGAAGGGCCCGAGAGACGAGAGAGCCAAGGAAGCTGCCGACTTGGCCACCGATGATGGAGATCACGAGCACGATGCCCAAGGCCAGCACGGGGCGCCAACTCGAGTGGGTGATGAGCGACGAGAGAGACGGCGCGACGAGTGTGCCCACGAGAAAGCCCCCCGCGTAGCCCGCGAAACGCAAGATCTGACGCACGGCGCCCTCGGCGTGGCCGAGAAAGCCTGCCAACACCACGATGATGGCGATGAT